>Ga0326728_10005800_pt1 | contig 34081 bp, 16 predicted proteins | sample MB3enrmetagenome_FD_207602 | JGI IMG/M metagenome (GOLD analysis project Ga0326728, IMG submission 207602) | Lab enriched peat soil microbial communities from McLean, Ithaca, NY, United States - MB31MN | ecosystem: Environmental > Terrestrial > Soil > Wetlands > Peat | place: USA: New York...
ACTGCATCCGCATCTGGCGGTGATCGACGGCTACGAAGGCATGGAGGGCACTGGACCGGTCAACGGCACGCCGATCGCGCAAAGGGTCTGCATCGCCAGCATGGATTGGCTTGCCGCCGACCGCGTTGGAGCGGAATTGATGGGAGTTGACTTCAGCAAGATCGGTTATCTGACTTTCTGCGCCCAGGCGGGCGACCGGGGCCAGTCGGATCTAAGTAAGATTGAGATCCTCGGCCCGCCGATCAAGGATTACGCGAAGACTTATCAACTGCCGAGGCAATGGGATCAGATCACAAGCTGGCAAAAGCCGATGACGGCTGGATGACGGGCTTCTGAGCAACCGCCAAATCTGACGCTCCGGCTAGCGGGCGAGCCACAAACTGCAGTCTTTCGTCCATCACCGAACACTCCTTCCAGGGCATCACTTCCTCCTCCAAGAGGAAGTGTTACCTATGTGTCCCCTACGATGTGTCACCTATGTCTCAGGTCGGTCACTCGCACTATACAGAAGGCATACGCGGATTTTCTCGCTTCGTCTCTTTCCTCCATTATGGGTACCATCGGTATAAATGAAGACAATTCAAAGCCGGAACCGCGCTTTTCGGCCCACTTCCTGCCACCTACGCAATCGAACCGAGTGTCCAGAGGGTCTTCGGAAGTTTGGATGGGGCTCAATGCTCATGATCAATAAGTCCGGGGATATACTCGCCGGAGCCCTTTAGCTATTTCATCGCGTCCTTCAGCAGGTCCCTGTTGTTCAACACAAATTCGCTCACCCACTCTACCGCTGAATTCGATTCTGAGGTACTCATTCCGCCGTACTCTGAAACCAACGACAAGATCAGGCCCTTGTGCGCGCGCGATTTGTCCGACTCTTTGGGAATGATGATAAGAACAATGCGAGCCAGAGCAAGATCACCGCTTTCCTTGGTTTCTTGGAGGGTCTCAAGCGTACCAGTCTTCGCGTAGAAGTTGTACTCGGGTCCCATGGATAGGGAAAGCGCTCGTGCGCCGCCAAGTTTGTCCGATAGGAAGGATGCTCCAGTTCCCGATTGGATCATTTCTTGCAAGCCTGTACGAATGGGATCGAAAACCTCTCGCCCAAATGGATCGCGGGTTGTTGCTGTCTGGGTTAGCATGCCGATGTGCGGCACAATTGGCCTTCCGGACATCGCAGTGTAGATGCTGGAAGGAAGGTCGAGATTTGACCAGGTGTTGGTCGAGCCGCCGAGGAGCACGCTGATAAATGCCCGCGGCGACCCAAACTCTGGAAGATGCTGATCGGGGCTGGTGGCATCGAATGCAAAGTTCGTTGCAGCGGGACTGATGGAACTCAGCTGGCCCCATCGCTCTTCAACACCTTCCGTGGCGAGCAAATTGTCGGATTCGTTTCCGGACCAGAACGAAATATCGTAGGAACGGCGAACGCGATTGGTTTCGACAATGTTGACGGGAAAGTGCGCCTGCATCGCCTGCGCGAGCTGACTGTATTGCAATCCTCCGAGCTTTGCAGGAGTCTTGTGGCTGAAACCGTAGGCGCCGAGATCGGGAGCGCGGTACCAGGGCTCATTCGTAAATGTCTCCAGCTTTGATGTGGTGTGAAACTCGAAGCGGTCTTTGTTCCTTTCCACCTCCACGACATTTGGCCCAGGGTCAGGATTTGCGAGGCCAAGAAAATTGAGGCGAACCTGGTAGTTGTTGTTGGAGTCGGCGAGGTAGTGGGTGAAATCGATCCAGCGGTCGCCGGTGGCCGTTCCATTCCAGGGCGCGCCGGGAATGTCGATACCAAAAAGTGTGTGATCTACCTTGGTTCCGCGCACGCTCAAATGCACGAGGCGAGGATTCACATCAAGCGATGCGGCAGCCCAGATGGGTTTGGTCGACGACCCTGCAACCAGAAGATCAAAGTTTCGGTCGCCCAAATAGCGGTTCCTGATTGCGGCGGGCGCCTGGGTGGCGAGCCACTGGGCCGGCGGATGCACATCGATCATGGTTTTGCCGTCGGCGCTCATCGCCGTTTCCCATTGATCCCTCGTGGAGCTGCGCGGCCATCCTGCAAGCGCAAGAACTTCTCCATCGAGATTCATGATGGAGATGGCGACGCGCGGCGGAAGAAACAGCCGCCTTGCTTCCATTCGCTGCATTTGAGTTTTTAGCGGAACTCTCGCGCCGCTATCGGAAGGAGTCGTGCCGCATTCGACTTTTGGGCACAGAGAAATCGCCGCTGTGAGCAATCGTTTTTGCAATTCACGACCGTGCTCGTCAACCGACGCCTGTGCCGCAGCCTGTAACTTGGGATCGAGCGTGACCCGATCGAAGTTGAGTTCGTGGCGCTCGGACTGAGAGAATCGGGCGAGTTGCTCCAGCCAGGTCAGGCGGGCGCTTGGGTTGTATGCAGCGTCCCACTCACCGTCGACCCAGGCGGCTCCCACCAGGGCCCCGGCGCTGGAATGCGTCAGCGTGAACACCGGCGCTTGAGGCAGTTTGCAAACGCTTTGGCGGGGCCGGAAGCGCGCGCCATCGTGCAAAGTGACTTTGCCGCTGAAGTCTTTGAAATCGGCACTACCCGCCGGCTGATACGCGAGCTTCAGTTCTGCCGAGCTCAGCGTGATGCCGCTGCCCTCAGCGTCAATATCGACCAGCGCTGTTTGCGCGGGTGGGCGCTTTTCCATGTGCAGGAAGGGGATTTTCCATCCGCCCTCGCCAGGGCAATTAAAAACGATCTGCAACTTGCCGCCGGTTTGCTGTGTCGATGCGGTAAAAGAATCAACCTGGTGGTTCACCCCTTTCATCGGCGACAAAATCACCTTGGCTCGCTGATCTGTCGCGCCGGCGCCGGTAGTAATTGTCACCTGTACGCCGGGCCCCTCGAACAACCAACTGTCGCCCGATCCGTTGCGCCAGGCGATGGTCTTCAAGCCGTCGGGCTTGAGCCGGGTGTCGAGATCGATGACCGCATCGTAGGCGGGGTTGGCCTGAATCGTATAGGTTGGTTTTCCAGACTCTGGGAACTCGCTCGCGTCCGCAACCGGAAATCGTTCCTCAACGCGAAACAGCGGAGGAAGTGTCGCGGATTGCGCGGGGCTTGCGTCTTTCTTCCATTTGTCCATCAGCCTCATGTAGCCGTCGACGGTAGTGAGCGAGGTAATGTCGGCGACGAATTTGTTTGCATCGCTGGGACTCCTGAGGCTATTACCTCCCGGAGACACAATCTTCAATGAATCCGGAAGCCCGTTGAAGCGCTCAATTTCCTGCTGAAGCTGCGTGTCTCTGTTCCTGTTCTCTTCCTCTGGGGAGGTGAACACGATGCGGTCCGTCGCGGATTCGAACTTGAGCTCGTTACCGATCTGCTCGAGCTGGCTACGAACTTCAGCGTCCCGGTCGTAAGTGGGCGGCACTGCGCCAAGGGCAATCTCACCGCCCGGTTTCGGATTCTCGAGCGTCTTGTCGGCCAATTGGCCCTGGATGAGAATGAGGATCGGCGAAATGCAGACGATGAAGACAGCGGCCGCCAAGGCCTTGGCCTTCCAATGCCAACTCTTGGTCACCGCCTCATCTTGAGGGTCGCGGTCCGCAACCATAATTAGAACCGCGCAGGAGAACAGAACCGACCACCGCAGGACATCAGAAAGTGAGGAAACGGAAAGCAACGGCAGATTCCGGCCCGTGAACGGAATAATCTGCATGCTGTTCATCAAAACCTGCGCCAGAGTTTCAAGAAAAAATGCGCCGGCAATGATGTAGAGCAGCTCAGTAAGCCAGGAGGCGCCGGATGCGTGCCAGTGGCGCCACCCCACAAAGGTGAGGGGAAGAGCCGCGAGCAGCAGCACGAACACGCCGCCCCACGCACCGTGTTCGCTGGCAATGTAAAACGCGTAGGTACTGTCGGCTTGAACGGTGTTCAGTGCGATTCCCGCTTTTTGCGGACTGGCGTTGCCGTAGCCGACGCCGGTATACGCGCCAATCCGGATCATGCGCAGATTCGCCCAGCGGTGCTCATCGCCGAACGCAAACTGCTGCGCAAGCGATTCTCCGTTTTTTCCGTAGGCTTGCTGAGAGAGCCATTGGTCCTGCGCCCATTTTGAAGTATGTTCGGCAAGCGTGATGCGCGTATACACGCGAGGCCAGTGTTTCGCCCAGCTTGGAAAGAACGCGAGGAGAACTCCGGCAACGAAGAGCGCGATGAAGGCTCCCGCCCACCACTTCGCAAGCGGGCGATGATCTCCCAAAAGCACGACAAACAGAAAGGGGAGAAAAAGCGCCAGCCCGCCGACCATGCCCCCGGGATCGTCAAAGCCGATTGCGGGCAGCACGCAGCAAGGCAAAATAATGAGAAAAATTCCGATCAGAGACTTTTTCCTGAGGCGCACTCTCCCCACGCTATGCAACTGCCCCTTGCTCGGGATAAGGAGAACCGCCAGGCCAAACAACTGGCAGAGCGGCGCGAATGCCTCCTTGCCGACGCCGTTTAACGAAGGCGAGAAACGCGTCAGGAAGGCGAGAAAAAAGATCGCGAGAATGACAGAACCTACGATTGCAATCTCGCGCCGCTGCCATTGCCTGGCCCACAGCTCGGTCAACGCTTCTTCAAGGTTGACAAAGCGATCATCGAGCGACTGTCTTGAGGTTCTTCTGGCCTTCCGCCAAAGCCAAACGCAACTGACGAACCAGAGAAACAGGAACAAGCCGCACGGTTTCTCGGCGCTGAATGCCGCACTGATTGAAGAAAAGAAACCATTGACGCGGCCGGGTGTTGGCGACAAATGAAGAAGGGGCCACATGTGCCAAACCAGCGCCGGAATGGCAATGAGTACAAAAAGGTTCAAAGCAGGCAGCAAGCGGAACCATCCCAGGTCTTCAGCCTCCTGCTTCCTGACAGCGCTGAGGAACGCCAGCGCGAGGATGAACGCAGGAAGAAACGCCAGAGCTCCCAACGAGAGGGTGAGACCGTTGATGGCGAGGGCATCGACCGTGCCGGGATTTGCGGCATAACGAAATGCAAGTCCCACGCGTGCGCAAAGAACGGCCCAGGCGACGAGCGAAATGCCCAGCAGAGTGATCAGCGTGCGAGGCTCGACCGTATCGTCATAGAGAAGCGCAATTTGCGCCAGACAGCAAAGGTATCCGAGCCAGATGACGAGCAATGGAATAAATATCGGCAAGCCGGCTCCCGCTGTTTCCGAATGCCAACTGGCGGGGACATCATGATCTGTGTCCAGATAGAAGTGATAGGGTTCGATGATTGCGTCAAAGGACGAAGTCACTCCGGGAATTTGCGCAACATCGACAACCGCCTGGCCTGAGCTGTTCTGAAATTGTCCGTTGACCAGAAGCGCTTCGGTATGCGGCTCGGTGAGAGCGCCGATGGGCAGTAAGAATGCTTTGTCGCCGGGCGCAGGCATGGCTTCAATTTCGAGCCTGGTTGGGACGGGCGCCGGCGCGTCCTCTGGCGGCAGCGGACTGGATTGGCGGAACGGCGGCAAAAAGATCAGGCGCGGGGTGCCATCGATCGACTCAAGACGGACATTGAGCTTCAATCGTGGCCAGCGGATTGTGATCACCGACCCCGTGGGAAGTTGCGAGGATTGCGGCTGGATTCCGGAGCCGGGCTGGCTCGCGATCACGTAGTACGCGTGATTGCTGTCCGTCAAAAGCAATTGAATCTGCGCGGCCCACCTGCTGAGCGGCCCGGCTTCAGGGTCAGATTGCGCGCGCATCCGCCGGATGGTCCGGTCCAATTCTGCCGCAAGATTTACCACCGAGGTTTCCGACGCAATCACTTCGCCTTCGCCGTTTTGGACGAGATTGTGCCCATTGCGAAAGACGCCGATCTGCCATTTGCTCCAGAGCGACCAACCACGTTTCTTCACCGACAATGTGTAGGAGTCTCCATCATGATCGGTGACGTTCCGCTCCTGATCGAGGCTGGTGCCGTAGAGGACGTTGTCTTTGTTGTCGAGGACAAATCCGCCGCCGCCGTAGCTTTCTAATGCGATTTGGCCGCTCGGGCCAGATGTGAAGTTGATGGTGGGAGAGATGTGATTGCCGGGCCAGCCAGGAACCGCGCCAGCGGAGGGCGATCCCAGCGTAAGAGAACTGCCGCCGACAGGAGCAATGCCTACCCAGGCTATTTGCGTGTGATCTTTCCATCGTCCCGGCTGGTCGACCATGCGCAGCAAAAGCAGCGCAGACACTGCCGAAAGCGCAGCAACGAGCAGGCAAACGAATGCCATCCGGATGCGGTCGGGGTTCCGGAGGAGCAGCCACGCCAGTGCAACAAAGACCACTGCGGGAAGCGTGAGAAAGAGAAGGTTCATCCCCTGAACCAACCTCTCTTATGAATCAGCCCCGCTCGATCAAGAACGAATAAGATGGAGCCGCGCACACGCTTCAATTGATTGAGACTGACCGGCTCGAGTTGTGCGATCTGTCCTCCGTCAGACCCGAGATAAAGCAGCAGGAGCCAATCGAAGCTGCCGCCGACCTGGAAATTCCGCGCGCCCGATTTAGAAATGTTCGTAATCAGTTCTCCGCACCGGCGCTTCGTGTAGCGGTCACCGCTGGCGAGAAGGTTGGCGACGAGTTTCCTAAGACGTACCCAGGACTTTCTGGAAAGAGTCACAGTGTAGGTGGGAGGAAAAAATCCGCGAATCAGTTGCACGAGACCGCAGATGGCGATGACTGTGCCGGCCAGTTCCAGCGGCAGGCGATGCTGCTCCGCACCCAGAGCGCCAAGGAAAGGAATCGGCGAAGGAAGAAACCGCAGGGTCCACGCAGTCGCGCCCAGAATCAACCCTGCGACTCCCATGAGAACTGCGGCGAGATTCGTTGGCAGCGCCCCATACCGCTCCTGGGAGCCTGCCTTAGGCGACTTGCCGCGGGCCCAATCGATCAGGAGAAGATCGGCCAGGTCGTGGTATTGATCGGGGTCGATTTCTTGTGCTGCGCCCGGCGCAATCATGCGATCTGAATCCACTATTGTCTTCACGGCCTGGTCGATCGCGTGGCGTAATTTGCTTGCCTCTGTGAATAATTCGGATGAGGCAATCGCATCCGGTTCGGGCTTCGATAATCTGACGGTCCCTTTCTTCTGGGCCGGCTGCAGAGCTTCGTAGTATCGCTGGAATTGGGGGTCCGAGGCTAGATCACCCAGTGTAGCCGCGAATCGTTTTTGCAATTCGAGCAGATTGGCGATCTGAACAAACTCCGGAACCGAAATGCGCAGTTGCTTGCTCTTGGTGCTGAGCCGCAACAGGTCCATGCATTCCAGCGCTAGGATGGCCCGTTCTTCCTTCGGGACATCCTTGCCGGCAAATGGTTTGCCATCGCGCAGCGCTTGCGAGAGAGACCAGAAATTCGCCCAGCCCGGAGGGTTTTCATAGGCAATCGCAAGCTTCGTCTCCACGGCAAGGTCATTGCGGAGACTGGATGAAGCAAGCTGCTCGAGCCATGCGCGCGCAGGCGCTCCCATTTGGCGTGGTTCTTCCCTGAGCTGGAGGGCCAAATCTTTCAAGGGTCGGTCGAGATTTCCCTTGAATTTCTCCAGTTCCGCATTCACTTCTTCGACCGGAAGAAAGAACAGGCTGTCGTAGAGCCAGGTGCGAACGCGGTTATCGGGGCCTTTGCATAGGCGCGAGGCAGCCTCCTGTTTGAGGATCTGATTAAGCTTGGGATCTTCATTGCTCTTCCACGGCGCCAGCCAGGGCTGCCGCTGCGCGAATTCCTTGAGGAACTCGTTTTCTGCGTCTCCCGCCTCTGTATCGCGCAGGAAACGCCTCCACCTTTCCAAATCCGTTCGCGTCAGGTCGCCTTTCTTCGCGATCATTTGACGTTTCGAGCGCGCCAGGCAGAGGTCGGGAGGAAGTTCAAGGTACTCAGGAACGAGTGGAGGAGCCGACTCGGCGTCGAGTTGCCTGCTGAGTGCATCGGCATCGAGATAATGAACCATAGCTCGCGGAATACGCGTCGGACCGAAGCGGCGTCTCGACTCGAGGATCGCGCGCGTTTGATTTGCACCGATCCTTGTTTGGTGACCAGCTTTATCCATCGCATTCTGAAAGGTGGCGGTGAAAATCTCCGCGGCGAGAATGCCGTCTTCCGGCAGCTCTTCGGGGAATTCAGAGTCCTCTCCGTCAGTTGCCTGGCGCAATAATCGAGCGCGATCGAAGAATTGTTTCGCGTCGGGCCAGTTGATTGCCGGTTGATTGACCAGTTCGCGGGCTCGCTCTGCCGTCGACGGCGACTGGCTCAGCTGTTGCAGCAGGGATTGCAGTTGATCGCCATCGCGGATGACGGGAGACGGATCGATCTTTTCTCCGAATGGCTCGTCGTCGAGCAAAGCGCCCGCGCCGAATCCGGCTGCCTGCGTATACGAGCCGCCCACCATCCATCCCCGGCCGGTTCGTAGCCAGGGCGGCAGACGGAAGCTCAGGCTTGCCAGCTCGGCCATTGTGGGTCGCTGCTCGAGACCAAGGGCACGCGGCGGGGCCACCACGGGAACGTGTGCGTTCAAAGACCCGGCCAGGAAGCTCGTCCACTCTTTCTCAAAGCCGATAAGCTTCGGTGTTTCCTGGGCAAAGCGATCCAGTTCGCGTTTTGCGAGGATCTCTTCAACCACGGAGTTCAGCGACGCTGTGCTCAGATGCTCAGGAGTCATGAAGGTCGTGCGCCGCGGGCTTTGCGCACCAAACATGCACTCCAGAAGACCGGCGGCATTCCAGCCCGCCCGGCTCCAAAGCGTGTCGGCTCCTTCCCAGGGTCCGAGATCGAGCAGGACTGTATACGGGTAGCCGCCACGGTATTGAGGATTGATGCGCTCGCGATAGAGCAGGGCCGGGCTGCCACCGGGAAATATCAAGCCAAAGCTCGGGCTTCCCGCGGGAATTCCGTAAAGATCTCCAAGATACTCGCTGGAAATGCCAGGCCATTCTCCGATCAAGGTGCGAATCGAATACTCATTCCCGCCATAAGCCAGAATCTTCATTCGATCTCCCGCAGTTTTGAGAGGCGCAACCGCACCTTTACTCGAGCTCTAACGTGAATTTCACAAGTTCCAGCACTCCACAACTGATCGCCGGCTGGTTGTCCACTAGGGGAGGGGCCGCGCCAACCGTGAGTGCCGAACCCGGGCTGGCTTGTGAAGCACTCGCAATCAGGCCGGCGTCTGGAGACGTGGCATTGTCTGGTTTTGAGTCCGTTTGTGCCGCCGGTGGAACGTCGCCCCACTGACTCGGCGCAAGTCCGGTCGTCCAAACGAAGAACGCGCCTTTGATGGTTTCTCCATCCAACCGTTCTCGAATCATTTTTTGACTGGGGTCAGACGGATCATAGAAGCTCTTCAACTTCTCCAGGTTCGCGCGCGCAAGATCCTGAATTGCCGCGCTGCTTCGCGCCGCCGGCAGTTCCACTCGAGCTTTGATCTCGGCGAGATCGTTCAGCGCAAGCGCTTTTTTGATGCCGGGCTGGCCACGCTGGCCATTCCCACCCTGTCCATTTCTAGCGCCGACGGTTTGCGCCGTGATCGATCCGGACTGTTCAGCGTCGGGTTGCGCCGATTCCATGCCCTCCTGGCTCGCGGCGAAATCCGGATGATCAAGTTTCGAAAGATCAATGAGGTCAACTTTTGTGACCACGATGATCTTGGGAGTCTCGTCGCCTTCGATCTGCCGCAGACTCGAGCTCAACCTGGCATTGAATTGCGACTTCTTGGCCCGCTCTTTCCTGTTTTGCGGCGCGATGAACTCTTCGAAAATTGGAATGCACGTAATATCCAGCAGAATATAGATACAGTCGGAATTCGCGGCTTGCTCTGAAACCATTTCACCCGCCCCTTCCTGAAAGTGTTCTCCGGCAAGGTCGTATAAAACCAGCGCACGTCGCTCCCGATCGACGATCTTGCTGTAGAAGCCGGCGCGCATCAGAGCTTCGGCGGGACCGGTATTGTGCATATCCAAAGGCTGCCAGTCCCGCAGACTCTGGATGGCCTGCAGAGCATTGGCAAAAAACCTGAATGGCTGGCGCTGCTCTTCCGGCACGTTCATGTCGGTGGCAATGTACGGGGAGGCGTAGACGAAGTTCTCGACCTGAAGGTTGCTGGGAAGGCTATCGGGATTGACCACAATGGACGACAAAACGCTCTTTCCCACGTCAGCGGGCCCTCTCATCTGTACCCGCTTTCCCTTTCCGCTCGAAAGCAGCCGCAGCAGTTCGGAGGGAAACCACATGGCCTTGACGCCAACTACCTTCTCTGCGGCGCCATGGATGATGGGCAGGGTCCAATGCTTCACATCCCGGGGGGCACTTCTTCCGCCGGGCGCACTTGGGTCGACCCAGCGCAAGGTGAAGGTCTCGTCAAGAGACTGGACCCGATTCTTGCCGCCATCATGGAGGTTCAGGATGAGAGGATTCAACCGCCTGCAGTTTTCGTGCGCCAGAAAGGGCCGCTGCGCAAGGGTGCGGTTGGCTTTGCAACCGATTTTCTTGCACCGCGAGAACAACTCGCGCGTCGAAGTGCCCTTTATGATCTCCCAGTTCTTGCAGACCGGGCAATAGCGGATAAACCTGGTGTCTGCAGTGATCGATTCAAAGCAGAGCGGACAGATTCTAGGGTCGGCCTGTTGCGGCGACTTAGTGACAACCCACGCGTAGGGCCTTTTAAGAAACTCGAGCAGCTTGCCTAGGAATTCCATTCAACTGCCCCTCTTGGCAGGGGTTGTCGGGGGATTTCAGTATAGAGATACCGAAAAGTGGGCACAAGTCCATTCCGGCGCAGAAAAAAACGTGCCCGGGCGCGTGGAATTGACAATTTCCGTGTCTGCGTTGTTAGGGGACAATTTGTCATGCATCGTCTATTGGACGAGCGGATACGGTAAAAAGTGCCACCGAGTCCTGGGATATCGGGAAGCGAAGGCCCTCTAACCGGCTGCCGGGAACCGCAGTAGGATGTTGGCATCTTTACTGACCATGGCCACGCGCAAACTCACGTGCCTCTATGACAATGCTCAATTCACAGAGCAAGAAGCGGCGCGCCTGTGCGTTCGTTGCAAAGAGCCATATCATCCGCAGGCCGGCCAAATCAACCGATGCTCAAGCTGCGGCGCGGAAGGAGAGAACGGAAAACTTTCATGCGAGTGCGCCGACGGCCGTCTCAAAGACTCCGGCTACCGTTGCCCAAGTTGCGGGCTCGAAGGCGGAGCAGAAATGCTCGATGGACCATTCGCGTGTCCTTACTGCTTGAATGCAGTGGAGAGACCTGAAGGTCCCCGTCCGAAGCCAGCCCATCGATTCCGGCGGGTGGGCCAAATTGCCGCTCTTTGTTTGTGCGTCGTTGGTACATTAGCGGCTGCATACGCGCTTGCGCCACAAGTTATTGAGCGTTGGGATGATCTTTCGAGGATTTTCCCGGCAAAGCACGCGGCCACGAAGAATGTTCAGCCCACCGTGGAGAAACCGTCACCCATTAAAGTTTCGCAGCCTCTCGAACCGTCGCAACCGAAGCCTGATCCGCGGGGCCCAGACATCCAACCCGCTGGGACGACACAATCGCAGCCGATCGAACAGCAAAGCCCGGCAGGGTCGCCAGGGCAAATCCCCCAACCGGGCAATCCGTCAGGAGGACCCGGCAATCAGCCGCCGCCTGTGGAGAAGCCCGCTGTCAAAGTGGCGCCTCCGGTCATTGTCTCGTTTACCAGTTCGACGCAATCCATCGAACGAGGCGCGACAGCGACTCTCCGCTGGCAAGTGACGGGAGACAGTCCAACTGTCACCATCCTTCCCGGAATTGGAACGGTTCCATCCACTGGTTTCTGGCAGGTGAAACCTGAAGCTACGCAACGGTTCACGCTATCCGCCACCAACAGCGGGGAATCGAATCCGCTGACCCGGAGCGTTGAGATTGTGGTCATTCCGCCAAAGCCTCCGACTATCGTCAGCTTTACGGCCGACTCGAGCCAGTTGCGGCCTGGCCAAACGACCGCACTTCGGTGGACTGTTCTTGGCGCTTCGGAGGTTCGCATTGACCCCGGTATTGGATTGGTTGGCACCACCGGAACTGCGGTGGTTCGTCCGCTGAACGGTACGGGGTACACTTTGACGGCCATCGGCCCCGGCGGCACATCGACTGGCACATTGCCAGTCAGCGTCGACGTTTCCCCTTCGGCGTCGGCTCGATACCCGAACAATCCCCGGCCGGTGAATCCCACGGGCTCTAATCGAATGTCTCCCTCCGGCAACAGAAAAGATCCGCAGGCACTCGAGCTTCTTGGCTCCGTGCAAACTGCCATGGGCGGCAAAAGAAACCTCGAGTCGATCCACGATTGGCAACGCACGGACAGGGTTTACTGGGAAGTGAAAGGCGGATGGTCGATTGAGACAACCACCTTCGCTGCCCCATCCGGTATTCGTGTCGAGTCGCAAGGTGGCAGCACGGCGGTGATCTTCAGCAACGGGGAAACCGGTTGGGCATGGTCTTCTACGCAGCCTGTGCGGAGCGATCTGCCATCGCCAACAGCGACAAGCATGCCGTTTCGTTCCCTCCCAGCTCTGCTGCTCAGCGATGATGATCCTCAGCGAACCGTGATCCTTGCCGGCCCATCAACGCTCCTGATTGCCGACAACCACGGTGATCGAGTGTTCCTCAAGGCTGATCCTTCGACGCATCTGCCTCAATCCATCACATGGACTAATTTCGATGGGTCGGAGCTCGATGAAGCCTACTCGAACTGGCGCCAGAGTGCAGGGGTGTTGTGGTGGTGCCACATGACACGCTCAAGAAATCATCAAGAGTTCTTACGTGCCGACGTCACCAACTTTCATGTCAACCAGGGATGGACTCCACAGCGGATCGCGTTTGTTGGTCCATAACGATGACGCGGCCTTCGGCCGCTCGTCTTGAGCATCTACGTTTCCGTGCTGACGGCCGGCGCATTTTCGAAATTCGGCACGTCTTCCGCGCGTCGAGCAACGACCTGATTGTGCAGCGCTCTAGAGGCGTTATGCGCGACTCGGCTTTCCAGAAGGTCATTCGAAGTGGGACCGGAGTGGTATTCCTGGATGCTCATTCCGCGCCTCGCAGGGAGACCCAGTAGTACCGCCGCCAGCAAAACTTGCAACGAACAGGACGGAGAAAAAATAAGCCAAGCAGTCCATCGAGGGAGCGCAACTCGGCGGGTTTGAATTGAACGGATTTGCAGCGAGGGCACCTTCGCCGAAAGCAAAGCACTTTGGGCAGCCAATCCGGCCAGGTCAAGGTTGCGACATTCATGGGGAAGTTCCTTTCAGGGGAAGAATGGCAGGCAGCGATGTGCGGGTCTGGAGACCGGCGCTACAGATGGTATTCATCACTGCTCGGTTCCATCTCCCGCGCTGGAGTTTGCGTCAAGCCATGTGAGAAGACAACGAATGCGGCCCGTGGCTAAAGCTACGCTGGAATCGGCTGCTCCGTAATAGAGGTTGATGGTATCGCCATCGGCGCCGATGGTCTGGCCGCAGGGAAACACAACGTCGTGTACATCTCCAGAGCGCTCGTAAGGGGCGTCGGGACCAAAGATCCATGAGTTCCCACGTTGCAGGCAGATCTCAGGATGTTCAAGATCGAAGAGCGCCAGGCCGAGACGATAAATGCTTCCCGAGGCGGTTTGCCGCACACCGTGGTAGATGGTAAGCCAGCCTTTAGGCGTTTCAATAGGCGGAGAGCAGAGGCCAATCTTGTTCGCATCCCACCATCCCCCGCGTCGCGCCTGGAGAATGACTTTGTGACTGCCCCAATGCCGCAAGTCGGGAGAATAGGAGATCCACATATGAGCACCGGTGGTGGTCATGGGCCGATGGATCAAGGCCCAGTAGCCGTTGATTCTTCGCGGCAGCAGCGCGGCATCCTTATCTTCAGGCGGCATGATCACGCCGTAGCGCTCAAAGGTACGAAAATCTTTGGTCAGCGCCAGGGAGACTCCCGGACCGCCGCGGGCGAAGGAGGTATATGCCACCGCAAATTGCTCGAGTTCCGGAACGTAGGTAATGCGTGGATCTTCAATGCCCCAGATTTCTTCGGGGTAGTCGCGTGGATTGGCCATGAGCGTTGGCTGGGAATCAATACGCCATCCATTGATGCCATTTTTTGAACGTGCCGCGCACAAGTGGGAAAGGCCACTACGATCTTCCACGCGGCAAAGCAATAAAGTGTCCCCATCGGGCAATTGCACTGCTCCGGCGTTGAAGACGCTGTTCACGGCATAAGGCCAATCGTGGCCGCTAAGAATTGGATTGTCAGGATAGCGCGTGAGCAGAGGAAGGTCAGTACATGCTCCCGGTTGCGGGTTTTCAAATGCTGTAGCCTCTGGCAAGTCCGGTGGATGAATAACTGGATTCAAAGGGAGATGCTCATTTCCTGGTACGTGGTTTCGGCGTGGGACACTTTCGCTCGCTGCATTTCCAGGAGCGCCATGAGGAACGAAAGGGTTGATTCCGCTCCCTGATTTTCATTGACACGGTCGGGGTGCAGTCCATCTTTACATCCGCCGGTTGTGGCGTCGTAAAGCGGTACCTGCAGATCGTTCTTACCCAGGAACCAACCGAAAACGCGATGGGCTTCCTCCGTCCAACATTCATCTTGAGTGAGCCGGTATGCCTCAAGACAAGCAGAGATGGTGGCACAGGCTTCGACGGGCTGCTGATCGAAGCGGGGTTTCTCCGTGCCCTCGGTGAAGCATCGGCTGGAGCCGATGGGCACAAACATCTCCGGGTCACCGCGGTGCTGAGCAGCGACAAGCCATTCGAGGGACTCGATACCCGCGGCGATCATTTTCTTGTTCTGGCTACGCCCGCCGGCCAGGATGAGCGCCTGCGGCAGCCGCGCATTGGAATAGGCAAGACTCTTCTCGAACCAATGCCAGGTGGCGGAGTGGCTGCGCTCGTAAATATCCAGCAGGCGATTGGCGAGCGCGTTGCGCGCGTTTTGGATGGCTCTGTCGCCGGGGAACCAGTCGAGATAGGCCTGCAAACCGAGAACGCTGAATGCCCAGGCGCGCGGGCTGCTGAATGTCAATACTGCCGGCACGGCAGCCTCAAATAGTCTTCCTGCCGCACCCCGCAATCCTGCATTCTGCGACTGGCCGAGCACCGATCCCAGGGCCCACAATGCGCGCCCATGGCTGTCTTCAGAGCCAACGTCTTCAAGCCATCTGCGATCGTAGCCGAGGAAATTCCTGAAGCGTCCGGTATCAGTATGAAATGCGAGCCAGAGAAATGCGAGGTAGCGGCGAGAGAGATTGAGATGATCCTCGCCGTGCTCGAAGCCATCTCTCTTATCCAAAAGAGTGGACACAATGAGTGCCCGTGCGTTGTCGTCGGTGGTGTAACCCTCGCGCGGGTTGGGCACAGAGAAGATAGCGTGCTGCAATATACCGGTGTCGTCGGTCATGGCGCAGAGATGACGGGTGTTGAGCAGCGGCAGGTGCTCGACGGGGTCGATCAGGTCGATAATCGGATTTGCGGCGGCGTCGTCCGGTTGGGCGGCCCTGGGCTGCAAGGAGCGCTCAAAACGTGCCCGCTGAAAGGTCGCCATGTAGGCCCGCGCCGTCTTCGGCCAGGTAGTTCCGCGGGAGTGCAGATAGGCGCGCTTGCGCATGGCATGGCGCTCCGCATCGTTCTCCAGCAGTGCGATGACCGCTTCCGCGATGGCGCCTGGATTGTCAAACGGGACCAGCACGCCTCTTTTCTCCGCGAGCAATTCCTTGGCGTGCCAGTAAGGTGTGGAGACGATTGCTTTGCCGGCGCCCAGAGCGATGGCCAATGTGCCGGAGACAATCTGCGCCTCCTGGCGGTAGGGTGTGATGTAGATATCGGCGGCGCCGACGTGCTCAACCAGTTCTTCAGTACTTACAAAGCGATTGTTGAGAATTAATTGGGAAGAAACACGAAGCTCGGCGGCCAGCGCCTGCAAACTTTCACGATAGCGTTCGCCTTCATGCCGCCGGATATGGGGATGGGTTACTCCGGAGACGATATACGTGACGTTCGGATGCCGCGCCAAAATCGCGGGCAGCGCCCGAATCACGTTTTCAATGCCCTTATTTGGAGAGAGCAAGCCGAATGTGAGCAGAACGGATTTGCCTTCGGTGCCGAACTTGTCCTTGTAGTAGTTGGGGTCCATGAAGGACATTTCGGGCACGCCGTGCGGGATCACATCGATTTTTCCGACGGGGACCCCATACACTTCGCGCAGCAGCTGGGCCGCAAGGTCGCTCATGACAATCAGACGATCGGAGAGCTGTGCGATCTCTTCCAACACAATCCGCTGATTCGCGTCCGGCTCGCGCAACACCGTGTGCAGCGTAGTGACCAGCGGCATTTTCAGCCTGCGCAGCAGCGTCAGAATGTAGCGGCCCGCGGCGCCGCCATAGATGCCGTATTCATGTTGCAGACAGACAAGATCGTTGCTATTGAAGTTGAGGAAATCGGCGGCTCGCTCATAGGAGGCAACGTCCTCCTGCGCCAGTTCGAGGCGCACTTGTTGGGGATAATCGTAGCTGGAGTCGGGATCGTTGACGGGAATGGCGAACAGGCGCCCTTCTCCGTATTCGGCTGCGAGCGCCGTGCACAAGTCAGTGGTGAAAGTGGCAATGCCGCATTCGCGCGGCAGATAATTCCCAACAAACGCAATGCGCGTGGGCAAAGGCAGGCGGCCGGCTTCCAGTGCGGCGAGCAAAGAGCCTGACGTACCAGTTCCTTGAGCCTCGACCTCGGGATGTTTCATTTCGGAGGAAGACATTTTATCCTCTTTTCACAGGGGATTCGATTTGCGCTTGCAATACGCGGCACTTGTGTTGGTGCGGACGCGTAGCGCATGGCTTACCGTGTGGCTTTTGTACACTTTCACACCAGATCCGGTCTGTTCAATAAGCGACATCAACTCGCAGAATGCCTGGGATCCGCCTTAAGGTTCCATTTATGAGACCGGTTGTCGCCCTATCGAAAGGGCACTGCCAAGCGATGCCATTCCTCTGCAATTTCCAGCCAGGTGTATTGCTGGATCTGGCGGGGTTGCAATGTGACGTTGGCGGAGTGCACGCCGGAAAATCTGCTGGCCTCAATGTCGATCAGCTCGGAGGCGTTGAATCGTCTCCCCACTCCCTTCAGAGCGCGCATTAAAGCTCGCCGGGTCGCGGCTTCCCGCGTCATCCCAAAGCCTTTTCGGGTGCAGGGGCGGTGCACCCACAGGAAGTGCCAGCCCAACTTGCGGATCATGGTGTCGAAAACCGGCGCCGTGATCTCTTTCAGAAGGTTCCAGTGTTCGCCACAGGGCTCACGGAGCGGATCCAAACGGTCTGGAAGGATGCACTCCTTGCGCAGGAAAACGGAATGCGGCTTCACGCCCGCGCGCTTTTCGATGCCGTGGCCACGTGAAGGCGGATGGGACCGGTGACAGGATCGGTCGGCGCGACGGCTGCGCCAGGTGACGAATGTTCCGCGACGAAGTCCTGAGCAAAATTGGATGAATTGGCTTGGATAGCGTCGGGCACGGGCACGGAGTTGCCGGTTGCATTGGGCGGGCTTACGGGATCGCACAGATGTATTTTTGTGCGGAAGCGCGGAGAGAGATGATTCTTCACATCGCTTTGCCTGAATTGGCTCATGGCGACTCCAGTGGCTCGGTTGCGTGCTTGAAAGATGCTCGTCTGGAGCGAAGCCTGGAATGCCGGAGGCGAGAAGGGAAAAACGGGTTGCTGTTTCAAGCATACGCTTAACAGAGCTTGCGTGCCGACGGTCGGCAGTGGGTCAGTTTCAGTAAAACCATGCCTCAGGGGTTAAAGCCCGCGTTCGATTTGCGGCCTTTACGGCACGAGTGAACTCGTGCCCATTCAAAACAGTTTGAAACTGACTCACTACACGATGGTTCGACAACTGTCCCCAATTGACCATCTTTTCTTCTTCGAATTCTGCTAACCTGCACAAACGGCGGAGACTACGGTTGAAAGCCCCGGCCATCTTTTATTGAGAAAAAGCAATTCAAGAGTGGCGGCGGAAAAGCGCGAAACGCGGAATATGCGTGGTGATGGATCGCTGCATGCAGGGAGCATCGATGCGATTCGGACCAGCCGCCGAAGCACGGCCAAGAAGTGAATAGATTTTTGCCAAGTGAGGAAGCTCATTGAATATCGACGCAACGCTGACACCCACCGGACCGGTCGCACCTGCGCCACCATCCACTCTGCGCAAGATCTTCATCGGCAAAGACGGCCTCCGCGCCGGCTGGAGCTTGCTTATTTTCATTGCACTCTTCGCTGCCGTTGCCTTCTGTGTCAACGTCATCGGGCACAAGCTCTTCCCACATCCAGCAAATGCTGCTCCGGACACGTTGATCCCGCCACACACCGTGTTCGTCTCCGAATCCATTGCGGTCCTCATAACTCTCTTCGTCACCTGGATCATGTCGAAGATCGAGCGGCGCCCAAACTCTGTCTACGGCTTGGGCGGCAGGCGCAGGCTCTTGCTCTTCGGCGCCGGCCTGGCCGGGGGAGTGATCTGCATTTCGCTCCTGGTTCTGACCCTGTGGAGGACGGGACTCCTCATCATCGACTGCCGCCTGCTCTTTGGCAGCGGCATTCTCCGTTATGCATCCATCTGGCTTTTCAATTTCCTGTTGGTCGGCCTGTTTGAGGAGTACAGCACGCGCGGCTACATCCAGTACACCCTGACGCGTGGTCTTGCCGGTATCTACCAGTGGGTTTTCAAGACCCGGCACAGCGCGGCCCTGGGCTTCTGGACCGCGGCCATGGTTCTTTCAATCCTGTTCGGTCTCGGCCACGGCAAGAACCCGGGCGAATCACCGATCGGGCTGCTCTCCACTGGCCTGGTTGCCATGGTCTTCTGCCTCAGTCTCTGGCGCACCGGTTCTCTCTGGTGGGCCATCGGCTTTCACGCCACATGGGACTGGGGCCAGTCCTTTCTCTATGGCGTCGCGGACAGCGGGACCATGGTTCAGCACCATCTTCTGGCCACGCATCCAGCAGGCAAGCCCATTCTCAGCGGCGGAGCTACAGGCCCGGAAGGCAGCATATTCATTCTCGCCATCCTGGCCCTCGCCAGCCTCATCATTCTCTTCACACTGCCGTGCGCCCACCATGGCAACACGCCGGAGCGCTCACCAGACCTCTTTCACTAACACCACTGGTGCTCCAGTAGAGCCGTTGATCACCTCTGTGGAGAGGACCACTTCGAAATTACTGCCTCCCGATTTCCGCAGCGATTCCCCGAGCGCGTTATTGAGCAGCGTTTCGTCGGTGATGAACTCGCTCGCCGCCTTGGTGCCGTTCTCGCCCATTCCCGCGATAATCAGCGTCGGTTGCTGGGTGCCCGGGTCGCGGAAGGACGCGACAATGGCAAAGTCCGTGGTCACCTTGGAATACGGCCGATTGAAATCAATGGACCATTTCCTTGCGCCTGGATCGTGAGAATCGGTGATCCAGTCCACCCCATTCCCATCCGATTGCAGGCCGAACCTCAGGTTCTGTTGGGCGCGCATCGTCCACGGATTATCCAGTCCGCCAAGCAGAACTGCGGGCCCCTGTCGCAAATCCGCAAAGGTAATGCTGCTTGAGGGCTGTACATGGTAAGTAGCGCCCCTATAATCCAGCAATCTGACGATGCGCAGCAGGGCCTGAAGATCTGAAAGTGACACATGGTAGCTGCGCAGGTGCTGCCTGGCGCTGAGTTCATCCGTGGTGCTTTCCGTTGGGTACAAAGGGCCTGGTTCGCCCACCACAATGACAGACGGGGATTGGGTTGAAACCAGATTTCGCCAAACCGCGTCGAGCGGCGATGGAGTTGGACGCTTAAACTTCCAGATCAGGCCGGCGCAAGCGAGCAGTGCAAGAACCACAATTGCAGCGGTGAGGCGTTTCCTCGGCCAGTGCACACGCGACCCATCTTCATGCGCGGGAATTCGCGCGACGGGTTCCGGGGAAAGTGCTTGTTCCGCTTGAAATAGGGACGATTGCGGGACCACGTGATGCTCTTCATCTATCGGCGGACCGGGGTGAAACTGGGCGACGTAGGTCCCAACGGGAAGATCGATCCGAAACTCGTTCCGGTGCAGCGAATCGTCGTAGTACTGAGCGATTCGCTTGCGCACTTCGCCGGCAATTACGCGGACGACCGGATCATTGTTGCTGTCGTAGTCCGGAGCCCGGCCGAAAAGCTCGCTGCCGAGAACTCGTTCTTTGAGACTGTCCTCTTGTCCGCTGAGCGTCTTCTCGACGACATGCCGGAGGAATGGTGCGTATCGCTTGCTCTGAGCGAAGAGCGGACTCGCCAGCATCCTCTCCAGTTGATCTACGACCAGAACGCGCTCCTCCGCACCCAGAGGCACTCGAGTGATCACGGGATCTTTGGTCGTCGTCATCGAAGTGGGTTCTTTCAGCGGAACAGCCCGCGTCGGTCGCTTCAAGCTTACAGGCCCAACGATACCGGGGGCTAAAAGCCGGATCAGGTCCTTCGATTGAACGTATTATACGCGGCTCGTTACCTAAGGACAAGTTGTTGACTTGTAAGGCATCGAGCGATTTAATACCCCTCTTGCCAGCGTCTATGCACCGTATGGAACTTGACGGCCGTTCACAGCGGTCACTATGGTTGGAGCCGATTGTCATAATTCCCCAATTACATCTTCCTCAAACCATCAGTTAAACTTTCCCGATTCATCGGCTTAACTCTAACGGCATTTCGGAGGTCAGGACATGATGCAAGCCACACAAAGAATGAGGCTGTCCGCGGGAATCGGCCACTTTTCGTGGATCATACTCGGTTCCATCGCGGCCTTAACGCTCACTGCGCCGCTGGCGTTCGCGCAGTTTCGCGGCTCCATCCAGGGCACGGTAACCGATCCGCAGGGGGCGGTCATCCCCGGCGCATCGCTTACGCTCACCGATCTGAGCACGAACCATCAGTGGACGGCGAAGAGCAACGGGCAGGGCATTTTCTATCTTGAGGCGCTGCCGGCAGACACCTTCCGCCTGGACGTGAGCGCGCCGAATTTTTCGAGCAAGACCTTGACCGACGTAACCATCATTCCCGAGCAGCCCAACACAATTAACGTTCAGCTGGCACTCGGCACAGCAAGCCAGACTGTGACGGTGAATGCCGGCACCGTGCCAGCGCTGGATACGACCACCGCCAATATCAGCGGCACCATCACCAGCGACCAGATCCAGCACATGCCGTCGTTCAACCGCGACGTCTTCCAACTAGCCAGCCTTGCACCAGGCATGTTCGGCGACAATTCGCAGGCCTCCAGCGGCAACGAGAACAACTTACCGGCCGAGCAGAACGGCGGCATCCAGGCCAGCCAGGGCATCTTCACAAAAGGCGAGCTCACTCCGCAGGTGGAGGGCAATGGCGGCGAAAACAACACCAGCGAATACGTGATCGACGGCATTCCCACCGCGAGCGCCAGTTGGGCGGGATCGACGGTGATCATCCCGCAGGAGGACTCGGTACAAAATCTGAAAGTCACCGCCAACGATTACGATGCCGAGTTCGGCCGCTTCAGCGGCGCAGTCATCCAGTTGACCTCCAATACGGGCACCAACGCTTATCACGGCAGCCTATTCTTCAAGGGCGACCGTCCGGGCCTGAATGCGTGGCAGCGCTGGAACGGCCAAAACTCGGTGGGGCCGGCCACTGCCGGTGAGACGCCAACTGCCCGCGGTCTGGCCAAAGATCAGCAACGTTACAATCAGTTCGGTGGCAGCGTCGGCGGCCCAGCCCTTCACAACAGGCTGTTCGCCTTCTTTGCTTACGAGACGCTCCGCAACAGCACGACCACCACGGGTACAGGGTTGTTTGAGACTCCCTATATCGATAGTGCAGCTCCGTCCGGAAGCATCGCCGCAAAGTTCCTCACGTTGCCTGGCGACCCACCCGCTATGACCAGCCTCGCCGGTGGCTCGTGCGCGACCACCCTAGGCCTGCCGGAGGCGACCATGAACTCCAATGGAACATACACGGGTTACTGCCATACAGTCGGCAGTTCAAGCAGCGGTCAATTCAATATTGGATCTCCGCTTACGACTGCGCTCGGCACGCACGATACGACGTGGGTCAGCAGCAGCAAGCCCGGTGTTGGAAACGGGCTCGGGACCGCCGCGAACGCGGACCTCGAGGAAGTGGCCACGGCCTACCCCAGCACCTTTATCGGCACGCAATACAACGGACGCATGGACGCGGATGTTACCAAGAAGGACCGTCTGAGCTTCATCATCTACTGGGCGCCGAATTTGACCACCAGCCTGAACGGGGCGGCGCGCCCCTCCGACTTCCAAAATGCTCCTGACATCAACAATGCCTTTACCGCGCTGTGGAACCATGTCTTCTCCCCAACGCTGCTCAACGAGGCACGCGCCAGCGCCGGCGGGTATCGCTATAATCTGATCGCGGCAAATCCCCAGGCCACTTTCGGCTTGCCCACGGACACCTTCAGCGGCGTTTCTCCCAGCGCGGAGCCTGCGCAGTTTGGCGAGAGCTTCCCAGGGGTGTTCGACCAATGGACCTACACGTACCAGGACATTGTTACCAAGAACCTGAACCGTCACAGCCTCAAAGCGGGTTTCCAGCTGAGTCATGTCGAGTTCAAGGATCAACCTTCCACGGCCGCACATCCAACTTTCACGTTTGAGAGCTTCTGGGACTTCCTCAATGACGCCCCGGCGACCGAATCCGGCACGTTCAACGCGGTCACCGGCGTGCCAGAACTTCTCCGGGACGACGACCGTCAGAATATTGCCGGCATCTTCGTGCAGGACGACTACAAGCTCAATTCCACGCTCACCGTCAATTTAGGACTGCGCTGGAACTACCTCGGCAGCATGGGCGATAAGCAGAACAACCTATCCGTTTTTACTCCCGGTGCAGGTGCGGCGATGCTCACCGGCGCCAGCATGGTTCAGACCAACTCACTGGCGACCAGCCAGAAGGGCAACTTCGGGCCGCAGGTGGGCTTCGCGTGGAGCCCCAATTACTACAAGCAGAAGATTGTTTTGCGCGGCGGCGTCGGCATCAACTACGAAGAGAACCAGATTGCCATCCTGCGGTCCGGAGACGCGAACGTGCCGAACGCAATCTCCTTTGGACCCACGTCGACCTTCAGTCCGCAGATTGAATACAGCACCGCGCCGAACATCAACTCTCCGTTCGGCTACCCGCCCAATACCAACGCCGAGACTACCTTCAACTCCATGAACATTCCCACCAAAACCGTGGTAACGGTCGATGCCTTCGATACCAATCCGAAGACAGCTATCGTATATCACTACTCACTGGACACCGAGATGCAGTTGCCCGATAACTTTGTGGCAACGTTGGGATACCAGGGCAGTTCCGGACACCATCTCTTCTACGAGGTTGACCTGAACGCGGTTGCGGCAGTCAAGGGTTATGCGCTGAATCCCCAGTTGAGCCAGGTGATTGCCTGGTCCAACGGCGAAAACTCGAACTACAACGCCATGCTGGCCAGCCTGAAGCATAATTTCAGCCGCAGCTTCCAGGTGGAGACCGATTACACCTGGTCCAAGAGCATGGATGAGGGATCATCCTCCTACGCCCGGGACTCTTACGCCCCCATCAGCATCCACGATGTCTATGGGCGCTCGGACTACAACTTCGGGAATAACATCCGCATCTTTGGAATCTACCAGCCGAACTTCTTCCACGACCGCTTGCTGCACGGCTTTGTTGACGGCTGGGCTCTGGGCGGCACCTTCGAGTACCACAGCGGCTTCCCGTGGACTCCGTCCTATACGGTGACGCAAAACGCCCAGATCACCGGGACAGCGGGAAGTCTCTACTATGCGGGCAGCCCGTACACCAGCATTCGCCCGGCGGCCTACCTCGGAGGAGCGATCGATCACAGTACAGCAGCGTTTGAATCCGGAGCCTCGACCAGCTTCCCGTCCGCCAAAAACGTCAACTTCCCCACCGGTACCGGTGGCGAAAACTACTTCACGGAGCCAGCCTACACCGCGGTCAGTAAAACCTTCAGTGCGACGACCTTTGCTCCGGCACCGGGGCCGGCCATGGAGAGGAACTCCTTTACGGGGCCGTCGTATCAGGGCGTCAATGTCAGCCTGACGAAAGGATTCAACTTTCCCGAGGCGCGGGTGATCGGCAATGCGGCCAGGCTCGAGTTCCGCGCGGACGCCTACAATCTGTTCAACTTCCAGGAACTTTCCGGCCCGCAAACCAGCATTACGTCCACGACCTTCGGCGAAAGCACGGCAGCGCTGGCCGGTCGCATCGTTGAGATGCAGACGCGCTTCTCGTTCTAACCCATTCACAGAAAAAATCACTATGACATCTCGCCGAACTTTCCTCACAGGGGCCGCTGCAACGGCGGCCCTTGCGCACTCACCGGCCAAGCTTTTGTCTCAGGGCACGGCCGCGCCGCCTGAGATCGCACTTTCTGCGGATTTCAGCAAGCCGCTCGCCACCATGCCGCACGACTTTACAGGCTTGAGCTACGAGTCGGCGCAACTCGGGCATCCCGACTTCTTTTCGAGCTCGAACCACAGTCTCATCGCGTTGTTTCGTTGCCTGAGCCCACGCGGTGTGCTGCGCATCGGAGGCAACACGGCGGAGTACACCACGTGGAGCGACAACGACGCCGACGCCGAAAAGAACAACACGCCCCATGCCATTGGACCGGACGCGGGAACTGCTGCCAAGACCGCATCGATTCTCACACCCATCGCCATCCACAATCTGCGCGACTTCATCGACCGGACTGGCGGATGGAAGGTGATCTACGGCCTGAACCTGTGGCACGGCACGCCCGAGAATGCTGCGGCCGAAGCGGCAACCGTCTTTCAGACACTGGGTCCGCAGCTCATCTGCTTCCAGATCGGCAACGAGCCCGACATGGATCACGATCAAGGCTCAAAGGAGCGCTGGACCTTCGACCATTACTGGGAACGCTGGCCGATGTTCCGCGACGCCGTGAAGAAGGCCGTTCCCAGTGCACGGTTTGCCGGTCCTGACATCGCCAAGGAGCTGGACTGGATTACGAAGATGGCAGACAAGCGGCCGGAAATCGAATTCCTGAGCGGCCACTACTACGCTGAAGGTCCGCCGGCCGATCCAAAAATGACGCTCGAGTTTCTGCTCAAACGCGGCAAGGATCCTGCTGTATATGGCGAGTTCGCCACTGTTCAGGCGGCCACAAAGCAGCTGGGCCGGCCTTATCGCATGAGCGAAGGCAATTCCTGCTTCCATGGCGGCAAGCCGCTGGTCAGCAACACATTTGCTTCCGCGCTGTGGAGCGGCGACTATATGCTCCAGGTGGCGCAGGCCGGCTACATCGGCGTCAACCTGCACGGCGGCGGCAACGGGCTCTATACACCCATCGCCGGCGACACGCCGCAGGGGTTCACGGCGAGGCCGGTCTTTTACGGAATGTTGCTTGCCCAGCGTTTTGCGGGCAGCACGTTTGTTGAAGCAAATCTTTCCGGACAAAGCGATGCGCAGAACGTAACGGCCTTCGCGGCCCAGAGCGGCTCGCGCGGTTTCAAGCTGGCCATCTTCAACAAAGCCGCCGCGCCGGTGAGGATCAACATGACAGGCCTTACGATTGCGGGAAAGGCGCGCGCCTGGTGGCTCAAGGCGCCCGCCATCGACAGCTTCTACGGTGTCACCTTCGGAGGAGCCAGCATCGGCGTCGACGGCGCGTTCCAGCCCCGAGCGGAATCGCAAGTACGTGTCAGGGATGGCCGCGGATCGCTCGAGATTCCCGGCTACTCGGCGGCGTACATTGAAGCGTGACGGTTGCGGATCAATCCGCGCCGGCAGAAGTGGGAACATTTCAGAAATATAAGCGGGAGTTTTTTTCTCGGACATCGAACCAAAAGGATAATGGCATGGAATCCAATTCAGTTACGCCCATCCGCCGTCGCACCTTCATCCAGCTTGCCACTGCCGCGGGCTTCGGGCTCGCGTCGGGAGTTGGAGGGAGCCGCGCCTTTGGCATCGTCAAACATCGTAATGACGACGCGCTGCTCGATGAGCTTTCGCAGCGCTGCTTCCAATACTTTGCCGACGCCATGGATCCTGAGACCGGCATCTGCATGGACCTGATCCACGGCGACCCGGCAGACAACTTGAAGAAGGGCGATCAGTCGCGCGGCAGCACCGGCGTGACCGGCTTTGCGCTCACCGCCATGTGCATCGGCGCGGACCGCGGCTGGATTCCGCGCGAGAAAGCCAAAGACCTGGTACGTCGCTGCCTGCGCAGCTACACCAACGGCAAAGTCCCGCCGGAGCACGGATGGTTTTATCACTTTCTCGATGTGCACACGGGTCAACGCTGGAAGGATGTTGAAATTTCGACCAGCGACTGCATCTGGCTGCTGGCCGGCTCTCTGACTTGCCGCGAGTATTTTCACGAAGATCATGAGATCGGCGATCTCGCCACACAGCTTTACAGCCGCTACGATTTCCCGTGGATGACGAACGGCGACGGCAAACTTCTTTCGCACGGCTGGAAGCCTGAAGGGTTCCTCAAGGCCCGTTACGAGAAGTATTGCCAACTCGCGGCCATGTACCTGCTGGGCATCGGAGCGCCGAACCATCCGCTTCCGCCAGATGCGTGGTATGCGTGGGGACGCGATCCTAACTCCTACGGAAGCTACAACTACATCGGCGTTTCCCTGCTCTGGACCTATCAATATCCGTTTGCGTGGTTCGATTTTCGCGGCAAGCGCGAGACCAGAGGCACCAAAGTCGACTGGTGGGAGAACTGCCAGATCGCTACGCGCGCGCATCGCGAGTGGTGTTACACCGACCTCGCCAAGGAGTTTCCTGACTACACCGAGGACATCTGGGGCATCACCAGCTCCTCCAGCCCCAAGGGTTACAAGGCCTGGGGTGGGCCGCCCAAGCACTCGCAGATCGATGGCTCCGTGGTTCCATGCGCTGCCGGCGGCTCGCTCATGATCACTCCGGACATTTGCATCCCGGCCATGCACGCCATGAAGGACAAGTTCGGCGACAAGATTTGGGGCAAGTACGGTCTTGCCGATGCTTTCAATCCGCTCACCGGCTGGGTATCTACCGAAACGATGGGACTGGACGTCGGCATGATCCTGCTCAGTGCGGAAAACCTTCGCAGTGGCAATGTGTGGAAGTGGTTCATGGCCAATCCCGAGCCGCGCCATGCAATGAAACTCGCCGGCATCGAAAAGGTATGAAGGCCGGTCAAGAGATAGACCACGATCCAGGGAACAGAGAAATGACGAAGCAAATTCGCCGGCACACGAAGATCTTCGCCCTTTTTCTTATGGCGCTGGCCCCGGCAGTGGCGCAGAAATCGGCTCAGCAGCCGGCAAGAGTTGCGCCGTCGAATCCGCAACTCGTCTCTCCGGAGATTGAGCGGCGCGTGAATGCGCTGCTGGCCAAAATGACGCTCCAGGAAAAACTGGGTCAGCTCGTGCAATACAACGCAGCCGGTGCTGCTTCAGCCACCGTTACCAATGGGCAGCAGCATAACCTGGCCGCAAATCCTGAAGTTGGCTATCGCATAGACGCCATGCAGTTGGCTGCGAATGGTGAGATGGGCTCAATGCTCAATGTTCCCGCCGCACGCATTCACGCCTACCAGCAAGCCGCCGTGGAAAAGAGCCATCTGCACATTCCGCTGCTCTTCGGCGCCGACGTAATTCACGGTTACCGAACGGTCTATCCGGTTCCGCTCGCTCTGGCTGCAAGCTTCGATCCCGATCTGGTCAAGTCGCTCACGCGCATGGCTGCTGAAGAAGCAAGCTCAGCAGGCATCCGCTGGTTCTATTCGCCCATGGTCGATATTTCGCGCGATGCCCGCTGGGGCCGCACAGTCGAGGGCGCGGGAGAAGACGCGTTTCTGGGCGCGGCCATGGCGCGCGCCTACATCCGTGGCTACCAGAACGATGCGCTATCCCAACCCGACAGCGTGGCTGCCACGATCAAACATTTTGCCGCATACGGCGCCACTGAGGCAGGCCGCGAATACAACACCACCGACATGAGCCAGAGCCGTCTCTTTCAGGACTATCTTCCGCCGTACAAATCCGGCGTGGATGCGGGCGCGGCCAGCGTGATGAGCGCTTTCAACGCGCTGAACGGCGTTCCCTCGACGGCGAATCCCTATCTGCTCGATACGGTTTTGCGCAGGCAATGGGGATTCGACGGTGTCGTGGTGAGCGACTACACGGCCATTATGGAGCTGATCAATCATGGTGTCGCGCTGGACGCGGCGACAGCGACCGAAAAGGCCATGAACGCAAGCGTCGATGTGGACATGATGTCGCACTTCTACGACACGCAATTGCCGGCGCTGATCCGCTCCGGCCGCGTCCCCATGGCGGAGGTGGATGAAGCCGTGCGCCGCATGCTGCGCCTCAAGTTTGCGCTGGGCCTCTTCGATCATCCCTACCCCACGCAGCCTGAGGTGGCCGCGGTGACGCCGGAGCGCAGAGCGCTGGCGCTTCGCGCCGCTGAAGAATCCATTGTGCTGCTTCAGAACAAGCTGGTTTCGGACACTCCATTGCTTCCCCTGCGACCGGGCACGAAGATCGCGCTCATCGGGCCGCTCGCGGATAATGCGCGCGAGATGGTGGGCTCGTCAGGCGGTGTGTCTCGCGGCTCTGAGGTCGTCACCGTGAGGGGCGCCCTCGAAATGCACGCGGCCGCGTCGGGAGGTTCGGTCCTGTACGCGCAGGGCACGCAGATTCTCTCGGACTCCGATGCCGGCTTTGCCACGGCGGAAGAGATCGCGCGCCAGTCCGACGTCATCGTGCTCGCGCTCGGCGAATCCGCCTCGATGAGCGGGGAAGCGGGCTCGCGCGCGGCACTCGATCTGCCCGGCAATCAGCAGGAACTTCTCGAAAGGCTCGCCGCCACAGGCAAGCCCATTGTGCTTCTTGTTTTCTCGGGCCGCCCGCTGGTGCTTACGTCCACCGCACAACATGCGCAGGCCATCCTCGAAGTGTGGTTCCCCGGCATTGAGGCAGGCAACGCCATCGCCCACCTGCTTTACGGCGATGTGACGCCCAGCGGCAAACTGCCCATGAGCTTTCCAGTAACGGTGGGACAGGAGCCGCTCTACTACAACCAATTCCCCACCGGACGCCCCGCGAACAACACAGACCTGAGCAAACCGCCGGGAGCGGATTCCCGCTTCGTTTCGCGCTATATCGATGCGCCCAACGCCGCCCTGTTTCCCTTCGGCTTCGGTCTCACAACCACCACTTTCAGCTATTCCGCTGTCGCCGTCTCGCATCCCACCGTGCCGTTGCGCGCAGCGCATCCCGGCGCCGCATCTCTCCTCACGGCAAGTGCAACGGTGACCAACACCGGAGGCCGCACCGCGACCGAAGTGGTGCAGTGTTACGTGAGAAACCGCGGCGCGAGCCTGGAGCAGCCCGTGCGCAGCCTTCAGGGTTTCGAGCGCGTCACGCTTGCGCCCGGAGAGTCGAAGCAGGTCAGCTTTGCGCTGGGTTTCAATCAATTGTCGTTTTTCGATAACACCGGCACGCAGGTGATCGAACCCACGCAATACACAGTTTGGATCGGCGCTGACTCGCTGACGTCGAATGCGGCGCAGTTCAGCATTGAGCGTTAGCGCTTGACAGTGGCGCGCTGCGGTACGATCCAATCATAAGTAGGCCATGCAGGCAAAGTTCATACCGCGGTCTCGCAGAGTATGGATCGGTGCGATCCTGGCAGCGGCCGTGTTGACGGCAGCCGTTGCCTTGTTGGCTGTGTTCCGACCTCGCTGGAGTGGATCTCCACAACTGGCTCGACAGGCTTCCCAATCGGATTATGTGGATGCAGCGGTGTGCGCGAACTGCCACCGGGACATCGCCGAAACATACCGCAAAACTGGTATGGGGCGTTCCTTTTCAATTCCCACCGCGGCCAACGTGGTGGAGGACTACACGCACGCGAATACCATCTTCCATCAACTCTCCGGTCTGCACTACACCATGGTTGAGCGCAACGGCGAGTTCTTTGAGCGGCGGTCAGATGTTGGATTCGACGGCAAAGAGACCGACGTAATGGAAGAGCGGATCGACTACGTGATCGGCTCGGGCAATCACTCGCGCAGCTATCTGCACCGCGCGCCGGACGGGCAGCTGATCGAGCTTCCGGTGAGCTGGTACTCGGAGGGCTCCGGCTATTGGGCGATGAGCCCTGGCTATGACCGGAAGGGCCAGAGCGATTTTCGTCGCGCGATTACAGCACGGTGCATGTTCTGCCACAACGGATATCCGGAGGGCGATGCCGGACTGGAGAGATCGATTTTTCCGGAGAAGCTGCCGCAGGGCATCGATTGCCAGCGCTGTCACGGGCCGGGGCGCGCTCATGTGGAGGCGGCCATGTCGGGCCATGCCGCTCCTGAGCTTGTTCGGTCGACGATTGTGAATCCTGGCCGGCTGGATCGCGAACGGCAGCTTGAGGTGTGCATGCAGTGTCATCTTGAGACCAGCCACCACGAACCAAATGAGGAGCGCGCCTTCGATCGCGCAGTCTTTTCGTATCGCCCGGGGCAGCCGCTGAAAGATTTCAAGCTCTACTTCGAGCCCGCCAGTCAGGAAAACGATGACACCTTCGAGATCGCGCACGCGGCGTACAGGCTGCGCAAGTCCGCATGTTTTCGCAACAGTCAGATGACTTGCCTCACCTGCCACGATCCGCACGACATTCCTCGCGGCCCAGAGGCTGTCAAGCATTACACAGAAGTATGTCTCGGCTGCCACCAGGGCGTCGCACACACCGTAGCGTTGCCGCCCACAAGCACGTGTCTAAACTGTCACATGCCCAAGCGGCGGACCGAGGACGCGGTACATGTGGTTATGACCGATCACTTCATCCGCCGCACGCAGCCGCAGCGCGATCTGCTCGCGCCCATTGAGGAAGCAACCACGTTCGAAGGCAGCATTACAAAGGTGGCGCTCTACTATCCGGCGAAAGCACCCGCCACGCCCGAAGCAGAGATTTCAATGGCCGAGGCGCAGGTGAACGACAACGGCCTTCCACGGTTGCAGGCGCTGCTGGAGCATTACCAGCCCAACGCGCCGGAGCCGTACCTGGTGCTGGCGGACGCCTACGACCGCGAAGGCAATAACGAAGAAGTTGCACACTGGTCGCAGCAGGCGCTGGCCAAGCGTGAAAACTTTCGTCCTGCTGTTGTGATGCTGGCGCCGGCCCTTTTCGCCATCCACCAGGACGCGCAGGCGACCAAAGTGCTCGAAGCGGCGGTGAATCAGTATCCAACCGACGACCTGCTCATGAGCGATCTTGGCAACGCGTATCTGAGGCAGGGAGAAATCGCGAAGGCTTCCGCTATGCTCGACCGTGCCGTGCGAGCCAATCCTGACCGTTCAGAGACGCACAATCTTTTGGGTGTCATTGCGGTCAAGCAAGGCGACGGAGCGGCCGGCGAGCGCGAGTTCCGTGAGGCCTTGCGCTTCCAGCCGGACTTCCCCGAGGCCCGAGACAATCTTGGCAGTCTGCTGGCAGAGGAGCACAGCTACGCGGAAGCCGAGTTCCAGTTTGAGCAGGCTATTGAAGCCGATGCAGGTTTTGCTGAGGCGCACCACCACCTGGGCCGGCTGCTGGTGCTGATGGATCAAACACCTCGTGCAATTACTGAATTGCATGAAGCGGCGCAACTGGCACCTAACGATCTTGAGGTGCATGAGGACCTGGCGGACGTGCTTGCCGCCACAGGCCATGGGGCTGAGGCGATTGCTGAATATGAACGCGTGCTGGCGCTCCAGCCAAGTCAGCCGCAGGCACATCTCGGTCTGGGGATGGTGCTGCTCAGTCAGCATCGTGTAACTGAGGCGCGGTTACATCTCGAGGATGCGGCCAACAGTTCCGATCCAGAGATCGCGCAGGCGGCCAGACGTCTGCTTGCGCAGTTTTGAGGTTTTTTCATGCGATTCTTAAGAATGAGATTCCGGATTCGAGCACTATTGCTCCTGCTCTCTACCTTGGCTTGGGCGCAGGCAACTCCGTCGCTACACGCACAGCAGAGGACTGCGCAGAGCAAAACCAGTCCGCGTCAAACCAGTCCGCACCGGGCAACGACATACTGCAATCCGTTGAATCTGGACTATACCTACAAGATTACCGAATCTGACAAAGATATTTCCTATCGATCCGGCGCCGATCCGGCAGTTGTCAGTTTTCGCGGCGACTACTACATGTTCGTTACGCGCGCATTGGGCTACTGGTATTCGAAGGACCTTACGGAGTGGCATTTCATCACGCCACAGCGTTGGTATTTTCAGGGCTCCAACGCGCCCGCTGCTCAGAACTATCGGGATCAGTTGCTCTATGTCACCGGCGATCCGTCGGGCACCATGAGCCTGCTTTACACCGACGACCCGAAGAAAGGCGACTGGCAGGCCGTCCCAGCTCTGCTGCGGAATTTGCAGGATCCGGACTTTTTCATCGATGACGATGGGCGCGCATACATGTTCTGGGGGTCCTCGAACCGCTTGCCGATTCGGGGCGAGGAGCTTGATCCGCAGCATCGGTTTCTTCCGAAGACCCCGCCGATTGAATTATTCAATTCCGACGAAGCGAAGCACGGGTGGGAGCGCTTTGGGGAGAATCACGATGATCCCAAGCTGCGCGGTTACATCGAAGGCGCCTGGCTCACCAAGCACGATGGAAAGTATTACATGCAATATGCCGCTCCCGGTACCGAGTTTGGCACGTACGGAGATGGGGTGTATACCGCCGATTCTCCATTAGGGCCCTACTCGTATGCGCCCAACAATCCCATCTCGTATAAGCCGGGAGGATTTATCGATGGCGCAGGCCATGGCAGCACGGTGGTTGGTCCGGGAGGTCAATATTGGCACATCTCAACCATGGCAATTGCCGTGAACTACAAATATGAACGGCGTATCGGTATGTTCCCGACATTTTATGATCGGGATGGGTTGATGTACGCCGATACTTCGTTTGGCGACTATCCGCATTACGCTCCGAGCGTGGTGGGCAAGAAAGGCGCATTCACCGGTTGGATGCTGCTTTCCTACAAGAAGCCGGTCACGGCCTCGTCGCATTTGGAGAATTACATTCCAGATCACGTGACGGACGAAAATGTCAAAACCTTCTGGGTTGCGCAAGACAACGGACCCGGGCAGTGGCTGGAAATCGATCTCGAAACAACGGCGACGATTCGCGCATTTCAGATCAACTACCACGACTACAAGTCAGATCTTTATGGCAGGGTGAAGGGCCTCTATCAGCAGTACATTGTCGAGTCGTCCCTGGATGGAAAGACGTGGACGACGCTTCGCGACCGAAGCCGCAGCAAGCTCGATACGCCGAACGACTACGTGGAATTGCCGCACGCAGTTCGGGGACGGTACGTCCGATTCAGAAGCCTGCACGTACCTACGCCATATCTGGCGATTTCCGGCTTCCGCATTTTTGGCAATGTCGCTGGCGACCCGCCACCTGCAGTGACTGGCATGGAGGTTGCACGCGGCGAAGATCGGCGAAATGCACGCGTCAGTTGGTCTGCCGAACCAGGTAGCCAAGGCTATAACATCCGGTGGGGTATCGCTCCCGACAAACTCTATTCGTCGTGGCTGGTGTACGGCCAGAACGCGCTTTCGATCCGCTCCCTCAATGTGGATCAGCGTTACTACTTTACCGTCGAGGCCTTCGACGCGCACGGTGTTGGAGCTAAGTCGGCGATCGTCGAGGCGCGTTAGTTGTTGTGGCCGCCACAGTGCGCCATGGCGGCCGAAGCAGGAGCAAAAAACCAGCCATCCACAAGTGGCGATTGGTAGTTCGACAAAGAGTTTTGATTTGTTGCCGGCGGTCAGCCGCCGCCAGGTTCTCCGCACATTGGCTGCAATGGCCGCAGGCGAAATCCTGAGCGAGCGCCAGCGAGTCGAAGGACCCAAAACTTCGAAGGGTGCGGAAATGCCTATAGGAGCGAGCAGCGAGAGCCTGCTCCATGCAGTGGTTGGTGGAGGCGGCGGGAGTCGAACCCGCGTCCGAAATCGCTGTCAGCCGGGAGAGTCCATGCTGT
>Ga0326728_10005802_pt1 | contig 34074 bp, 29 predicted proteins | sample MB3enrmetagenome_FD_207602 | JGI IMG/M metagenome (GOLD analysis project Ga0326728, IMG submission 207602) | Lab enriched peat soil microbial communities from McLean, Ithaca, NY, United States - MB31MN | ecosystem: Environmental > Terrestrial > Soil > Wetlands > Peat | place: USA: New York...
ACAACGCCGGCGCGTACTTCCAGCAGAGGCAGGTCACGTCGGAAGACCACGAGCGGACCTTCGCGCTCAACGTCCTAGCCCCGTTCCTCCTTACGTCGCTCCTGGCCGACCGGCTTCGGGCCAACGCCCCCGCCCGGGTCGTCAACGTCTCGAGCGCCGCCCACCGGGGCTACCGGATCGACTTCTCGGACCTCGAATCCGCGACCCGTTACTCCGGCTTCCGGGTGTACGGCCGTTCGAAGCTCGAGATCCTGTTGCTCACGCGCGAGTTCGCCCGACGGCTGGCCGGAAGCGGGGTCAGCGTCAATGCCGTCCATCCCGGGTTCGTCGCTTCGGGCTTCGGTCAGAACAACGCCGGAGCCACCCGCGGGCTCTTCCGGTTCTTGGAAGCGGTCTTCGCCATCAGCGTCCGGCGCGGCGCGGAGACCCCGATCTTCGTCGCCACGGACCCGTCGGCCGCCCCGATCACGGGAGAGTACTTCGCGAAGTGCCGGGTCGCCCGCGCGTCCGCCCCTTCCTACGATATGAACGATGCCCGGAAGCTCTACGAGGTCTGCCGGGAGATCACCGGGGCCGAGCCGATCCCCGAACCCGAGTCTTCGGGTACCTCACGGGCGGGTCCCCGCTGAGATCGGTCCTTAGCGCACGCGCGCGCGCATGCGCCGGGACCCGGTCGAGGAACTCAGGTACCGGGCGCGGGCCAGCGCGGCCGCCCCTACCATGGGCGCCGCCTCCGCAAAGCGCGCTCGGGTCACCCGAGCGAAGGCTGCCGGAGGCTGGCATCGGGCGCGGACCGCCGCTTCCACGGCCGGAACGAACTCGGGCATTCCGGCGATGAGGCCGCCCCCGAGGATGAGCAGGTTCGGGTTGAAGGCGTTCACGACCCCCACGGCCCCGTCGGTCAGGTAGCGCTCGGTGTCCCGGACGAGCCGCCGGGAGAGGGCATCGCCGGTCCGGTACTCCTGGAAGACCGTTTGGGCGCTGATGGCGGCCGCGGTTCCGGCGCGGGCGACGAGGGCCGTGCCGGCGGCCGGGTCGTCCCGTACCGCCTCGCGCGCGCGCTCGCCGATCGCCCAGCCGCCGACGTACGATTCGAAGCAGCCCCAGTTGGGACAATGGCACTTCCGGCCCCCCGAGACGATCGTCATGTGGCCGACCTCTCCGGCGGCGTGGGTGCCCCCTTCGAGGAGCTGCCCGCCGAGGACGGCGGAGCCGCCCACTCCGGTTCCGAGGAAGAGGCAGAAGAGGTCGTCCTCGCCCGCCCCGGCGCCGAACCTCCACTCTGCGAACGTAGCCGCGCGGGCGTCGTTGACCACGTAGACCCTCCCCCCGAGCTCGTCCGCGAGCCTCCGGGCGAGCGGCACGTCCCTCCAGCCCAGGTTGGGCGCGTGGATCACGGTCCCGGTCCGGGGGTCGACCTGCGCGGCCACGGCGATGCCGACCGCACGGGGAGGATAGGGCGCAGACTCGAGGCAGGCACGGGCGGAGCGAACGACCGTGGCGATCACACCGCCCGGGCCGTCGTTCGCGTGCAGGTGCCGCCCGCTCTCGCGGACGATGCGGCCGTCCGGGTCCACGAGGGCGCTCATGACCTTCGTCGCCCCGAGGTCGATCCCGAGGGCGAGGTCCCCCGACCGGGCGGAGTCGCTGTGCCTACTCTTCCGCGATCTCCCCGCGGGCCTCGGACTCGGCATACTTGTGAACAACGTCGACGAAGGTCGAGTGCGACCAGGTGAGCGGGGTCGCGCTCTTGGGTTCTCCGGTCTCCCGATCGATCTGCTCCGGGAGGAGCCGGGTGGGAATGGCGTGGGCGGCGGCCCATTCGATCAGCTCCCGGCAGCGGTTCCGGTCGCCCAGACGGAGGCGGGCTTCGGCTAGCCAGAGGGTGCAGACGATCCACGGATTCTCGCGCCCGTAGTACTCGTCGCCTTCGTACCGGGCCAGGCCACCCCTCCCCGGACACCACAACCGGTGCTCGATGGCGTTGACCGCCGCGCCGGCGCGGGGGTCGGTCCAGGGGAGGAAGCCGAGCTTGAGCGCGAGGAGGAAGGAGGCGTCCAGTCGGTCGTCCCGCGGCGAGAGCGACCGGACGAACCGTTGCTTTCCCTCGTCCCAGAACTGGCGGATGGCCGCGGCCGAGATCTCCTTCGAGGCGGCCCGCCAGGCGGTCGGGTCCTTGCCGATCTCGCTCGCCACCCGCGCGGCCCGTTCGAGCGCGTGGGCGACCGCGGCGGTCGAGTACGCATGGATCCCGAGGCGCTCCTCCCAGAGGTCGAAGCTGGGGGCCGGAAGGCCCGTCTCCCGGTCGCGGAAGCTCGTGAGGAAGTTCGCCGCGCCCTTGACCATCGGCCAGAGCTCGAGGAGGACGTCCGGGTCGGCGCCCCGCTTGAAGTGGTGCCAGGCCGCCGCGATCACGGTCGCCGTTTGGTCGATCTGAAGGTGCGGCGGAGGGTGCCACGTGCTGCCGATCGCCCCGTCGGGGAAGTGGCGGTGGAAGTAGGAGCCGTCCGGGTTCTGGCAGGTCTGGGCGAAGTCGAGGAACCGGGCCGCGTTCTCGTAGAGGCCGGCCTCGTCCATCGCCTTCGAGACGTAGCCCCCGTCGCGCCACCAGCAGTAGTTGTACGTGTCGCCCGCCGCGACCAGCGACCGGGTGTCCGGGGACGCGATCACTGCCCCGTTCGTCCCAGTGCAGTGTCGAAGGATCAGCACGCTCATCCGGTAGACCTCTCGGCCGAGCTGACTCAGACCCTTCGGAGGGTTCGGCAGCCGCCGCTGGACCCAGGTCTCCCAGAACGCTTCCGATTCGCGGACGAACCGGGAGTACCCTCCGTTCCGAACGTAGTCGCGCACCTGGTGGACGCCCGGCACGCTGCGGCCCGCGGCCATGAAGAGCCGGACCTCGGCGTCGTGGTTGGCTTTGGGTTCGAGGTCCCACTCCATCACGCTGTCGGCCGCCCCGTGCGCGACCTGGCGGCCCTCGAGTCGGCCGTCCTCGGCATCGACGTACGTCCCCTGCAGGCCCTTCAGCGTGTGTTCCCCGCAGACCGCGCGGGTGAAGGGTGGGTCGGAGAAGAACTCGAAGAAGTACCCCCGCTTGTAGTGCATGAGGCTCGGCGCCGTGGGGTCGACGAACGCGGTGTCCTGGTACATCGACTCGGCGATCTGGAAGGCGTGGTAGGCGAACAGGCGGATCGGCCTCGGAGGGTCGGCCTGCAGACGGAAGACGCGGGCGACCAAGTCGTGGTTCGGATGGACGTGGTCGCGGACCGTGATCGTGAGGCCGTGGCCGGACCAGACCGACTCGGGGAGGTGGCCGGGGCCGTACGGCTCCTGCTGGATCTGGTAGCCGTTCCCGCGGCGGAGCCAGGCAAACTTCGACGACGGCACGTCGAAGAGACCGAGGCGCGCCTCGCGCAGCTGCTGGAACTGTCCGGGGAACGGATAGAACAGCTCGTTCCAGTCGCCGTTCTCGTTGACCGTGAGGAGAAGGCGCCCGTTCCCCGACAGCTGGGTGATCATGTCGGGATCCCTTCCGACCCTCTCACGGGAGCGAACGAGCCCAGCATCCGCCCCAGGGACGGACCTGCGGGGCTCTTAGCCTGTAGGTTCGAGCGGCGCCGTTCGGGGGGGCCTCCGGCCGGGGTCGGTCACTTCAGGGTCGGGACCCCAAGGCGCTCGAGGGCCCGCCGCCGGAGGTCGGTGAGAGCGTTCATGTAGTTCGCGTAGGCGTCGTAGGGGCTCCCGTAGCTCGAAAAGTACTGGTGGACGCCCTGGTCGGCGCCGTGCCCGCTGACGTACATGTAGTAGAAGTGGTCGGAGGTCAGGAGCTTCCGCCAGTCCTCGAGGATCTGCGGGTCGTTCGCCTGCCGCGCGACGATGCCGACCTTCTTCACGGCCTCGAACGCCGAGCGCTGGAGGTCGTTCCCGAGCCACGCTCCCAGGTCCCGGTTCTGGTCGGCCCAGCTCATCGTGTACGGCACACTGAGCGGCGCCCGCGGCACGCCCTGGATCGCCTCTTCGACGGTCGCCCAGCCCAGATGCGGGTGGTGGCGGACCTCGCGCGGAAGCGCGCTCAGGAAGTCGAGGATGCCGGTCCGCGCCGGATGGTGCTCCCCGAACGTCTCGAAGTCCATGAACAGGCCCAGGACCTCTCCGGGGGTGGAGGCGAGCCACCGGGCGTACTTGTCAGCCGTGAGAGGGTACTCGTTCCACGAAGTCGACGAGAAGCGGAACCCGACGTCGTCGCTGAGCGGGTAGTGCCGCAGGAGCAGCATGACGGTCGGCGCGGGGGCGGCGCAGTAGACGGACGTCGCAGGCTGCCCGCGCAGGGCGCCTTCCCAGCCTTCGGCCAGCATGCCGCGAAACCGTTCGCCCTCGGCGAAGCGGGCGAGGTCGTCCGAGTACGCGAGCTCGGTCATGCGGAGCACCTTCGGGTCCGCTCCGAACTCCCTCCGGAGCATCGCCCGATGCATCGCTACCTCCTCCGAGAGCTCGGCCGTCGGAAGCAGGAAGGCGAGAGAATGGTAGTACGTTTCCGCGAGGAGGCTGACGCGGCCGGTCCGCACGACCGCCCGCAGCCGGTCGATCACGTCCGGTGCGGCGAGCCGGGCCTGCTCCAGGAACGTGCCGGTCACCGACAGGCTCAGCCGGAAGCTGGGGTCTTCTTCGAGCGAGTGCAGGATCCGGTCGAGCGCGGGACGGTAACAGCGGTCGGAGATCCCCCGGAAGATCTGGAGGTTCCGCTCGAGGTCGAAGTACGAACGACCGGACCCGAGGTCGAGGAATCGGAACCGGGCGAGCCGCCAGGGCTGGTGAAGGTGAAGATAGAGGACGATCTTCAGATCGCCACCCCCGCCGCGCGCATCGCGTCGAGGTAGACGGCGACGGTCTCCCGGGCGCGCTCCGGCCAGCCTTCGCGCAACGCTTCCCAGCGGCCCTGCTCCCCCATCGTCGCCCGCAGCGTCGGGTACTCGAGGAGCTCGGCGATACGGCTCGCGAACTCCTCCACGTCCCAGAAGTCGACCCGGAACGTCGAGGAGCTGATCTCGGCGACGCCGCTCGTCCGAGAGATGATGGTCGGAACTCCTGCCGCCATCGCCTCCAGTGCGGCGATCCCGAACGGTTCCACGACGGACGGAAGGACGAAGATCGAAGCGCCTCCGAGGAGGATGTCCCGTTCCTCCTCCGTGACCTTGCCGAGGAACATCACGCGCTCCCCGATCCCGAGCCGGGCCGCGAGCGCTACCAGCCGGGGGTACTCGGGCCCTTCGCCCGCGATCACGAAGAGAACGTCCGGAACGACCGAGGCGACCCGCGCCGCGGCCTTCAGGAACGTGTCGACCCCTTTCATCGCGGCGAGGCGCCCGACGTAGAGCACGACCTGGGCGGTCGGGTCGATGTGCTCGAGCCGTTCGGAAGGACGGACGGCGTTGTAGATCACCCGCACTTTCCGCGGGTCTGCGTGGTACCGGTCGATAAGTTGCTGGCGCAGGTGGCGGCTGACCGCGATCACCCGGGTGGCCGCATCGATCCCGGCCTGTTCGCGGCCGAGGATGTGGTCCCACGGGTATCCCAGGGACCGGTCGTACTCGGTCGAGTGAACGGTCATCACGAGAGGGCGTCCGAGCCGGGCGGCCAGGGCGCGTCCGCCGATCGTGCCGAACCAGTCGTGCACGTGGACCACATCGACCGGGCCGAGGTCGGTGAGGTTCGCGATCCACGCGTTGTACCCGTCGGTCGCGTCCACGAACGGGCTGTCGGGGGTGCCGCCCGTCCAGTAGGCGGGCGGGAACTGCGGAGCCTTGCCACGAACCGACTCGCCGGGATAGCGGAAGGTGACTCCCTCTACCGCGGTGTACGGCCCAGAGAACGGGGTCAGGAAGGTGATCCGGTGGCCGAGCTTGGTCAGCTCCTTCGTGAGCTCGTAACTATGGACGCCGAGCCCTCCGGTGTGGTTCGGGGGGAACTCCCAACCGACCATGACGATGTGCAACGGTCGGGGAGAGGTCTCGATCCGAATGCCGGACGAGGGTCCCTGTCGCGCGGGGCCGATCGGCGATCCCGGTACGCGCACGTCGAGCTGAGAGGTCCGGTCGACCGGCTTGGTCGAATGGTTCCGCCGGGTGCGCGGAGCTCCCCGACCCCGGCCCGTTTGGCGTCGCCGGGAGGTTCGGGGGTGACCCTTGGTGCTGGGTTTGTGAGTCCGCGGGCCGGTCATACGTGCGCGCCCCGCTTGCGCGACGGCGTGGGAGGGGGGAGGCGTGCGGGGGAAATGAAGCCGTGCCTCGGGCGCAGGTTGGACGAGGGGGAGGTCGCGGTCAGAAACCGGCGAGGAGCTCCTCGATCGCAACGCGAGGGTCGGCGGCCCGCGTGACCGCGCTCGAGACGAGGACTCCGGAGCTCCCGAGCTCGAGCGCCCGCTGCACGTCCCGCCGGTCGTGAACACCGGCCCCGCAGAGCACACGCGTCCCCGGAGCGACCGAACGGACGGCCGCGACGGCGCCCGAGACGACCTCGGGCCGGGCCGTCGACACGGCCCGGTCCCCGCCGATGAGCTCGGGAGGCTCGACCGCGAGATACGACGGGCGGGCGAGGGCGAGCCGCCGGGTCGCGGCGACGTTGCGCGCGCACACGACCGCCACCAGGCCAAGCGCCGAGAGCCGCTGTACGGCGTCCCGTACGTCCACGGCCGGGATCGGATGTTCGGAATGGTTCACCAGGCTGCCCCAGGCTCCCGCCGCTCGGATGGACTCCGGCGGCACGAAACCGGTGTGGGCGCCGCCTTCGATGGGGTCGACATGTTGCGCCAGCACCGGGATCGTGACCGCGCCGGCCACGCGGGCGAGGTCGGGCGTCGCGGGTGCGATCGCGACCGTGACCCCGGAGGACTTACCGAGCTCCTCGAGCAACCGCGCCGTCCGTTCCGCGCCGGGGCCGAGGTGGCCGGAGTAGGTCTTGAGATTCAAGAGAAGCAGCGGGCTGCCGAGTCCGTCGAGGCTAGTGGGCGGGGGCGCGGGCGCGCTTAGGTCGAGAGCAGATGGCGTACTCATCGCCGTCAAAGAATACTTCTCGGTCGGGGTGTTTTCTCTGGAGCTCGGAGATCCGGGTGAGGACGTCTTCGAGCGTCGTGGATTCGTCATTCGGGTCAATCCTCAGGTGCACTGTCTTCTCGGGGCGCTCGGTGGTGCGGACCGTCCCGGGCATGAAGCACCGAGACCGAGGCAACGGAACGGAGGTTTAAAGGCGTTCGACTCCGGCGCCACATCCTTCCGAGCGCCCTCCGGCCCGAATGTTCCGGAGGTGCGGTGGCCTTCTCGTGGCGTCGCGAGACGCCGCGAAGGGAGGGCCCGAGCGGCCCGAATTCACGGTCGGGGAGCGCCGAAGAACCTCCCGTTCCACGAACCGCGACGCCCGATGCCGCCCGATCCTAGGGCAGGGCCCGGTCGAGAGCTGGCGATCCCGTGCGGGAGACCGAACCGGCACCGTGCTAAGACGTAACAATCATAAACCGGATTCGCGTGGGACGACGCGCGGGGTGTTCTACAGCGATGGCGGAAGCCCAGCCGGACGTTTCGGCGAAAGAAGACGAGATGCGACTCAGCGAGGCCGAGATCGCGGTCCACTGGAAGGAGGAAGAGTACCTCCATCCGGTCGCGAAGTTCATCGGGCAGGCGAACCTCACCGACCCGTCGGTCGTCGAGAGGTTCTCGGAGAAGAACTTCCCGGAGTGCTTCCGAGAGTACGCGGACCTGCTGACCTGGGACAGGTACTGGACGACCACGCTCGACACGAGCAACCCGCCGTTCTGGAAGTGGTTCGTCGGAGGCAAGCTGAACGCCTCGTACAACTGCGTCGACCGCCACCTCCCCCAGTACGGGAACAAGGCGGCCCTCGTCTGGGTCTCCGAGGTCGAGGACGAGCCGATCGTCTCGATCACGTACCAGGAGCTCTACGTGCGCGTCAACGAGATGGCGGCGCTCCTGCGCGACCATTGCGGCCTCAAGGCCGGCGACCGCGTGACCATCCACATGCCGATGGTCCCGGAACTACCGGTCACGATGCTCGCCTGCGCGCGCCTCGGGGTGATCCACTCCGTCGTGTTCGGCGGGTTCAGCGGAGAGGCCTGCGGTGCTCGGATCGTCGACTCGGGAAGCCGCGTCCTGATCACGATGGATGCGTACTACCGCAGCGGCAAGCTGCTCGACCACAAGGCGAACGCCGACATTGCGGTCAAGAAGGCCGAGTCGGAGGGACAGAAGGTAGACAAGGTGCTCGTCTGGAAGCGGTTCCACGACAGGGCCTCGAGCCCGACGCCCATGGTGGAGGGGCGCGACCGCTTCGTCAACGACCTCCTGAAGCAGTTCCGGGGCGCCCTCGTCCCTCCGGTCTCGATGCCGGCCGAAGCCCCGCTGTTCCTGATGTACACGAGCGGGTCCACGGGCAAGCCGAAGGGCTGCCAGCATTCGACCGGCGGGTACCTCTCCTACGTGGCGGCGACCTCGAAGTTCATCCAGGACATCCATCCCACCGACATCTACTGGTGCATGGCGGACATCGGATGGATCACGGGCCATTCGTACATCGTGTACGGGCCGCTCGCCCTCGCGGCCACGAGCGTGATGTACGAAGGCGTCCCGACGTATCCGGACGCGGGCCGGCCCTGGCGGATCGCGGAACGCCTGGGGGTGAACATCTTCCACACGTCCCCCACCTCGATCCGGATGCTCCGGAAGGTCGGGCCGGACGAGCCGAAAAAGTACCATTACCACTTCAAGTGCATGACGACGGTCGGCGAGCCGATCGAGCCGGAAGCATGGCTGTGGTACTACAACACCGTCGGTCGGCGCCAGGCCGCGGTGACCGATACTTGGTGGCAGACGGAGACCGGAGGGTTCCTGTGCACGACGAAACCCGCGCTCGACCCGATGAAGCCCGGGAGCGCCGGGCCGCCGATGCTCGGCATCTACCCGGTGATCTACGACGAGCACGGGAAGGAGATCCCGCCCGGCTCCGGGAAGGCGGGGAACATCTGCATCCGGAACCCCTGGCCCGGAATCTTCCAGACGATCTGGGGGGACCCGGACCGGTTCGTGAAGAACTACTACGCGAAGTACAGCAAGGACAAGAATTCGAAGGACTGGCGCGATTGGCCGTACTTCGCGGGGGACGGAGCGGTCTGGGCGAAGGACGGCTACATCCGGATTCTCGGCCGCGTGGACGACGTGATCAACGTCGCGGGCCACCGGCTCGGGACCAAGGAGCTCGAATCCGCGTGCCTCACGGTCCCGGAGGTCGCCGAGGCGGCGGTCGTGCCGATCGTGGACGCCGACCGCGGCCGCGTGCCCGAGGTGTACGTCTCCCTGAAGCCTGGGGTCAAGGCTGATAACAAGGAGGTCGCGGAGAAGGTCAGCCGCGCGATCGAGACGACGATTGGGAAGATCGCCCGACCGAGGGCCGTGCGGATCGTCCCGGACATGCCCAAGACGCGGTCCGGCAAGATCATGCGCCGCGTGCTGGCCGCGATCTCGAACCAGATGGACTACGGGGACATCACCACGCTCTCGAACCCGGAGGTCGTCGAACAGATCCGGGTCGCGGTGCAGGGGGCCGGACCGGTCGTGAAGAAGACCGCCCCCGAGGACATCAAGCGGTACGGCGAGCCGTCCTAGAGCCCTCGCCCCCACCGTCCTTCCACGGCGGCATGCCGTCGCGTGCCGCCGCTCTTTCCTCGGGGTCCGCGACGGGCGCAGGCGGTGGGGGCGAACCTCGCCCCGGAGGTCCGAAACCTCTAACGTTCGTTTCCGGTCCCGGTAGGGATGGCGCTCCGCAAGGTCTCGGCCTCGGCGAGCGAGCGGGACGCCGCGAGCCGGACCCTGCTCTCGGAGTACGAGGCGCTTCTCGTGGCCCAGCCGGGCCGAGCGTTCCACGAGCTCGTGTGGGGCCTCGAAGCCCTGCTCGCCCGGGGCGACGTTCGGGCCGCTCTCTGGCTCGACGACCGGTCGGCGCCTTCGGGCCTGGTGCTCTGGGACTTCATGCCGGGCGTCGGGCGGCGGGTGCGGGTCTATTTCGGGCCCCAGCATCGCTCCGCGGAGAACCTCGCGCGTCTCCTGGACGAGCTCGACGCGCGGAGCGAGCACGAAGGGTCGGTCGCGAGCGTGGTCGACTACATCCCCGGCGTTTCCCGGGAGGCCCAGGAAGCGACGTTCTCGGCGCGGGGATTCTTCCCGGTGGAGCGGCTCGTGTTCCGGCTGGACGCCGAGGTTCCGATCCCGGACGAGACGCTCGCCGGAATGACGGACCTGCGTCCGATCGACGCGGGCGACGAAGAAGCCCTGGTGACCCTGATGCGGGACGCCTACGACCCGCTCGCCGGCGAGACCGCCCCGTGGTTGTTCTACCGGGACCCGAAGCAGGACGCACGGGAGGCCGTCCGGGAGATCCTCGAGGGACGGCGCGGCGAGTGGCTACCCTGGGCCTCCTTCGGCATCGACATCGGCGGAGTGCTGCGCGGGGCGTCCCTGGTGACCCGATGGGACGTGCCGATCCTCAGTGAGGTGATGGTCGCCCCTTCCTTCCGAGGGATCGGGCTGGGCTACTATCTGGCGCTCGGGTCCGCCCGTGCGCTCCGAGAACGTGACGTCGGAGCGCTCCACACCGTGACGACGAGCCACGACCTCCGGGCGCTGCGCCTCTGTCGCCGGATCGGATTCGAGCCGGCCGACCGGTCGGCCGTCGGGCTCTGGGTCAGTCGGGCCGCGGTCGGGGCGCCTTCGCCCCGTCCCGGTGGATCGGGTTAGGTAGGTGCCGGGCGGGGGAAGGACGGCCCGACCCGTGGGTCGTTGAGGTCGAACTGGCGGCCGCAATCCCCGCACTCGACGTAGCAGTGAACGTCGCCGCTCACGGGTTCGCCGAGGGGGCCCCCGCAGTCCGGGCACCGACCCGGTGCGGGGGTCGGTTCGGCCGCGCGCATCCGATTCGAGTCCCTGGGGATCGGTCGAGGAAACCGGCCTGACGCTCCCTCACGTCGCGGTCAACTTCGGTATCTGACGCGGGGCGAACGCGGGGATCCGGAGCAAGTGGATCCCGACCACGAGCACCCAGAGCAGGATGGGCGCGACGATGATCCGCTCCATCCCTCCCGCACCGAGGTCGGCCCAGAGTCCGCCCCACTGCCAGGAGTGTGCGACGAAGAGGCCCAGGGCGATCAGCGTGACGAACCCGGAGAGGACCGAGTACGCTCGATAGCCGTCCCACCGGGTGTCCCGGAACATCGCGACCCCGAGAACGATCAGCGCGAACCCTCCTCCGGCAAAGGCGAGCAGGGCCGAGATCGTGTGCGCCGTCAGGTTGACGTCCTCGGGGAAGACCCCGACCCCGATGGCGCCGCAGGCGGCCAGCGCGAACACTCCCAGTCCGATCGTCCGCGAACGACGGTTCGGAAAGGCGCTCGGGAGGAGCAGGATCCCGAGGATCTGCAATGCCCCCATGAGGATGATCGTGATGTCGAAGACAAGGTGCCAGGGAGAACAGACGTAGCGGCCACCGATCGTTCCGCAGTGGGCCGCTCCCAGGTCGCTGATGTAGTTCTGCGTCAGGCTGTACGACGGGTTCGACCATCCCAGCTGCGTGACGATCATCCCGGCGAGGAACAGGATCACCGCCGCGACCCAGAGGGCCGCGCCGTGGTGGACCGACCGGTGGACGAGCGGCCCGTATCGTTCCCGGGAAACGGCCATTAGCACGCGGGAGCGGCCGGCGCTCAGTCCTCGCGCGCGTTGCGTTCGTACGACGCGTCGCTCGCGCGTTTCAGGCGAGCCCCGTCACGGTCACAGATCGGTCGGGCGCTCGGCGGCACGTCAATGACGTAGCCACCGCCGCACTTGGGACACTCGTAGTAGGGCATGCGATCTCCGAGCGCCGGTAGGGGAACCCCATATAAATCGCTCGAGTCGCATCCGAATGAGCGAAACGCTATCCCTCCCCCGACCCACTCGAGGAGGTACGGTCCCTCATGCCTTCGGTTCCTCCGGTCCGGCATCGTTCGCTTCGACGGGGAGGTCCGCCCTCTGCACCCCCTCCGGGGACCCTCGTCCCCCCCGTTTCCGAGAGGTTCCGGAACGCCGACCCATACCGGGCCGAGCGGGAGTGGGTCCGGTACGAGGGCACGCCCCAGCGCGAGCTCTGGCGCGAGCTGCGCGAACGGTTCCTGGCCCGTCACTCGGCGGGCACACCCTGGGTGCTGGACCTGGGAAGCGGGCCCGGACGGTTCACTCGTCACTTGGGAGCCCCGCCAGCGCGGAGGGTCGCCCTCGATGTGTCCCGCGAGATGCTTCGGTCCGCCCGGGTCCACTGGGGACTCGCCACGGCGGGCGCTCCGCGCCCCGACCTCGTTCGGGCCGACGGACTGGCTCCTCCGTTCCCGCCGGCGGCGTTCGGCGAGGTGGCCGTCCTCGGCAACACGCTCGGCTTCGCCGGCGCCTCGGCGGCGCGTCTCCGGGATGCGGCCGCTTCCCTCGTGGCCCCGGGGGGAACCGTCCTCCTCGAAGTGGCGCCCGGCCCTGGGGAACGTTCGCGCTATCTGGCGCGCCTACCGTTATCGAGCGTCGCGCGCCTGCTCCGAGCTCCGACCCGCGCTCTCGTGCCCCGGGTCGAACGAGAGGGGTTCGACACGATGCCGTTCCGTCGGCCCGAGGACGGAGAGTTCCAGAGAATTCCCGCGGCCGATCTCGTTCGAACCTTCGAAACCAGGGGCTGGGAGGTAACCGAGGTCATGGCCGTCGCCCCCGCGCTCGGTGCCTTGGCCCCTCGGATCGAACGGGTCCGAGGCGACGCGAAGGCCTGGGACCACCTTCTGCTCGTGGAGGAGGAGCTCGGGCGGCGGCCGAATCGGTGGGTCCACGCCGCGGCCGTTCTGGTGGCGGCGCGTGCCCCCGTCGATAAGCAGGATTAAGTAACGGCCGACCCCCATCTTTCCTCGAGTGCTTCCATGCCGAAGGCAACGGGGGATACGCCGTCGCCTCCGACCTCCCGCAGCGTCACCATCCCGGGGCCCGGCACGAAGGGGTCGTCCTCGAAGTCGGTCGCCACGGCCGCCGCGGCCCCGGGCAGCCGTTCGGTCACCGTTCCCGCCCCCGAGGATTTCGAGCTCGCGAAGAACGACGCGCTGCTACAGCTCCGGATCGGCCGGTCGGCGCATCTCTACGCGATCTTCATCTCCGCCGTTCTCGCCCTGGACGGGATCCTGCTGCTGCTGTTCTACCCCCAGCTCCCGTCGCTCAACGCGAGCGACAGCGGCGCGGCGGCCCTGGGCAAGACCTTCTTCCTCATCCTTCCGCTGATCGCGGGCCTCGCGGTCGCCGGGATAGGCCTGGTCTCCAAGTGGGAGGTCTTCCAGCTCTGGCCGTGGGAACCGCACTTCTCGGTCACCGTCGGAGCGGTCGCCCTGAACGCCCTCATCGCGATCACCTACGGGCTGCGGATCGCCGCGGTCGGGCCGTTCGCGAGCATCTCCCTGTTCCCCTGGTTCTATCCGGTCGAGCTGACGGGGATCTCGATCGCCCTCCTCGGCATCGTGCTCACGTGGACCGGCTGGTCCGGTCGTCAGTGGGCGAGCGCGGTCTGCTCCGTCCTTCCGATCGCCACCGCCCTCTTCGTCTACTTCCCCGGGAACACCGCGAGCGTCTCGGCAGCGCTCGCGGTGAGCCTGTTCCTCTCCGCGATATTCTACCAGACCTCGGGCTCGCTGCTCCACCTGATCTCCTCGGGGACCCGACCGCACGAACGCGAACTGATCACTTCCGGACAGAGCCGGATGTTCCGCCTCGCCGACGAGGTTCGTCAGCGCGAGGAAGCCCTCCAGTTCCGCGAGGCCGCGCTGGTCAAGCGGGAGGCCGACGTGGAGAACCAGCACCTCTCCATCCGCCGCCAGAACGACAGCCTCAAGGAGGCCCGGGCCCAGCTCGACGACCTCGAGGAGGATTACCGGAAGCGTTCCGACGCGGTCGCCGAGAAGGAGCGGACGTGGGCCGGGAAGATCGCCGAGATGGAGGGTAGGGCTCTCCTGATCGAGGACAAGACGAAGGCGCTCGAAATCCGTGAACAGGAGGTCGCCCGCCTGCTCCCCCAGATCTCCACTCGGGAGCAGCGCCTGGTCGAACGGGAAGGGCAGCAGGCCCAGCGGGACGCCGAGCTCACGCAGCGCCAGCAGGAGCTCGAACGCCGGCTCGCCGCGCTCCCCGAGAACGAGGCTCGCCTCGAGTCCCGTCGTAAGGAGCTCGACCAGAAGACCCAGGAGCTCCTGCGTCGCGAGGGGGAGGTCTCCGCGAAGGAGATCGCGGCGTCGGCCGGGACCGTCGCGCCGAGCGCCGCCAGCCAGGAACTCGCGAACCGCGAGGTCAAGCTCCAGCAGTTCAAGTCCGTCCTCGACGAGCAGAACGTCATGCTCGGGCGCAAGGCCCGGGAGGCCGGCGACCGCGCGAAGGCCGCTGAGGAGGCGCTGAAGCGCGTGGCTCAGAAGGAGGCCGAGGTGGCGGCGCGTCAAGCCTCGGTTCAGCAGCGCGAGGCCGAGCTTACCGACCAGCTCAAGGCAGCCGACGAACGACGCCGGCAGTACGAAACGGCCGCCCAGGACTATTCCGGCCGGATCGAGCAGTACAACCGACAGTCCGTAACGACCGCCCAGAAGGCGGCCGACCTTGACCGGTCGATGAAGACCCTCGCCGACCGGGAGGCCGCGCTCGCCGAACGGGAGGCCCGTTTGAAGACCTTGACGAGCGCGGTCGAGCGGCGCGAGAGCGAGCTCACCGCGCGCGAGCAGGCCGTCCACGCGACCGAGCAGGAAGTGAGCCTGCGGCGCCAGGCGATCGACCGGGGCGGCGACCTATCGTTCGCGAGCCTGGCGGCGGTCGCGGCCGTGGGTGGAATGGACCAGCCCGGACGGGTGGCGTCCAGCCGCGCGGCGGCCGGGCGGTCGCAGGGCATTCGAGACCTGAGCGCAACACCGTCCGGACCCGGAGGGGCCGAACCCGAAACCCTGAGCGCCCCAGTCGGCCGTCGTTTCCCGGACCGTCTTCCGACCGGCACGCCTCGGCTGGATGACCTCTTGCTGGGAGGGTTCCCGCCGCACGGGCACATCGTGCTCGTGGGGGACCCCTTCGTCGGCAAGGAGGTCGTCCTCTACTCGTTCATCGCAGAGGGCCTCAAGCGGGGCGAACCGGCGATCCTGGTGACCGCCGCCCGCTCCCCGGGCGAGATCTCGCAGAGCCTCGGGGTGGTCCTCCCCCAGTTCCGGGAGTACGAGCAGATGGGCATGGTCCGATGGATCGATGCGTCGGGGTCCGGCGCGACGGGCGACGCCCATCACGTTGTTGTGAAGAGCTCCGATGACCGCGCGGGCATCCTCTCGAACCTCGTCCAGGCGGCGAACGCCGTGGAAGCAGGTCGACCGCCGGCGTTCCGGGTCGGGTTCCTGGGGCTCTCCGCGGTCCTGGCCCACGGGGATGAGCGGGCGAGCTTCTCCTTCCTGCAGAACGTCGTGGGGATCCTGAAGCCGCGCAATTCGCTCGCGGTCTACTCGCTCGAGGCGGGTGCCCTTTCGGAGGCCCAGGTGGAAACCCTGCTGAGCCGGATGGACGGAGCGATCCTCTTCCGTCAGGACCGGGACCGCCTGCTGCTCTCCGTCAAGGGATTCGGCGATGTGGAGACCCGCGACTGGATCGAGTGCCGGGCAACGCAGCGCGCGCTCATCGTAGGGTCGTTCGCGCTCGAGCGGATCCGCTAGACCCCCCGGGGTGAGGGCGACGGGCCCGATCTCCAATCGCTGGAAGGCGTTCCTCCTCGTCCTATTCGCTCCGTTCCTGGCGGAGTTCGTCACCGGCTCGACCGCGCCCCAGGCCTGGATCCTCCCATGGGTCCCTCTCACCTTCATGGCGATCTACGGTGTGAGCGCCGTACTGGTGCGGGAGTTCGCGATCCGGTTCCGCACCGGGCCCGCCGGGGTCATCCTTCTCGGCCTCGCCTTCGGCGTCATCAACGAAGGGATGGCCGCGCACTCTCTCTTCAACCCCGCCTGGCCGGGGGTAGGGGTCCTGGCCTCCTACGGGCGGCTCGGAGGCGTGAGCTGGCTCTGGGCTGAGTGGATCGTGCCGTTCCACGCAGTCTACTCCATCTCGTTCCCGGTCTTTCTGAGCCGACAGTTCTGGCCGGAAGTCCGGGACACCCGGTTCCTGACGGACCGTGGGGCCGTCCTGCTCGCTCCCGTCCCGGTCGTCGTGTCGATCGGCACATCGTTCCTCGTCGGGGCGTATCCTCTCTCGCTCGTCGACTGGGTCGGGATGTTCGCCTTTGTGGCGCTGATGGTCTTCCTCGCATGGCGGTGGGGTCGGTGGTTCGGTTCGGTCCCTCCGGCGGCGCGATGGGTCCCTTCACCCGCCGCGGCGGCGACGGTCGGGGTCCTGTTCTTCGTGGTCGGCCAGGTCGGCACTTGGGACACTCCGGACCTCGGCCCGTATCCGGTGGTCGGGATGGTTGTTCTCCTGGGGTTCTACCTGCTGGTTGCGGTGTTCGCCCGGAACCTCGGGCCCACCGCAGCCGGGGAACGCGCCCGCTTCGCCTTCGTTCTCGGAGGGATCGGGTTCTACGTCGCGCTCTCCCCGTTCTCCGAGTTCCTCTTGGGTAGGTTCGCCCTCTTCCCGATCGACGTGGTCGTCTTCGCCGCCCTGGTGTGGCTCTACCGCCGACGAACGGCCGTCGCCGCCCCCCGCATCCCGCCGGGCGCCTTCGGACTCGCGCCCGCGGCCTGATCCCGCCGCCGGCTCAGTCGGTGTACTCCCGCCGGTCGACGAGGTGGCGGGGAGGTTCCCCGTGGAAGAACCGGGTAAGGTTCTCGAGAGCCCTCGCGAGGACGTAGGACTCCACTCCCGCGCCGAAGCCGGCGACGTGCGGGGTCCCCACGAAGTTGGGGAGGTCCGTGAACGGGAACCGCTGCGAAAGCCGGCCGTGCTCGAAATCCTCGCCCCACCAGACGTCGAGGGCCGCCCGGAACGACGGGTGGTCGACCAGGTGGCGATAGAGCGCCTCCTCATCGACCGTCCCGGCCCGACCCACGTTCACGAAGACGGCCTCCGGTTTCATCGCGGCGAGAAGCCGAGAATCGACCGATCCGCGGGTCGCGTGCGTCAGCGGGCGCGCATCAAAGACGAGATCTCCCTCCGCGACGGCGTCCGCGATCGCCTCGGCCGGGTACATCGCCGCACAGCCGGGCGCCATTCGGCCGGTCCGGTTGACGCCGACGACCCGTATCTCGAATCCGGCGAGCCGGTCGGCGATCGCTCGACCGATCTCTCCGTACCCCAGGACCACGGCCTGGCGGCGGAAGAACAGACGCTGCTCGGGAGGCGGGCGCATCTGACCGCGTCGGACCTGCTCGTTGGACTCGACCAGGAGCCGCGCGGCCGCCAGCGCGAGGGCGACGGCGTGCTCGGCGACGAACGGCGCGAACGCGCCGACGTTGCCCGCGACCCGCACCGAGGGGGGGAACCGATCGAAAGGGAATCCGTCCACTCCCGTGTAGATCCGTTGGACGAAGGAGAGCCGCGGGGTCGACGAAGGGTCGAATCCGAGCCGCTCCCGGTCGAGGGCTCCGACGAGCATCGCCTCGACCGAGCCCCAGGAGGCGGGGTCGGTGTCCTGTGCGTAGGCCCAGGGGACGGAGGGAAGGGCCGTGGCGATCGCTCGGCTGAGTGATTCGCGGGGCCAAAGGGTCACGAGCAGCCTCGGCGACGGATCGGGCATCGCTTCCGCAACCGCCGGGCCATCTTGAGGTGCGCGCCGCCCGGAACGGAAGACCGTGGCGAGAGGGGAATCCCCTATCTATCCGCCACCGACTCCTTGGAGGGTGCCCGAAAGGGCCCACCGACCATGGCGGGCGTTACCCTGGACCTCTGGCACACGCTAATCTACCTCGAGCCCGAGGCAGAGGAGGCCTACATGCAGGCCCAGGTCACGATCGCGCGAGAGGTCCTGGCGCACTCCCCGCAGGTTCCCGGCGTCCCGAAGGTCAGTGACGAGGAGCTGGGCCCCGCTTTTGAGCGAGTCTACGCAGAGGCGGTGGCGGAATCGAGCGAGGGCCGGACCGTGACGCCCGTCGAGCAACTGCTGCGGGCCGGACGGTCGACCGGCCGCGACCCTTCCCCAGAGCAGTACTTGGATGCCCTTTCGGCGGAGGTCGCCAACCTCCCCTTCGAACGGGCTCCGGGGGCCCTCGAACTCCTGGCCGGGCTCCGGGGAGAGGGATACCGGCTCGGGATCATCTCGAACACCATCGGCGAACCCGGGCGGTTCCTGCGTCCCGTCCTGACCGCCATGGGATTCGACCCGTTCATCGAAGCCTACGTCTTCAGCGACGAGCATCCTTGGACGAAGCCCGCGCCCGAGATCTTCTACGCGACCCTTTCGGAACTGGGCGCGCGACCCGACCGGACGGTCCACGTGGGGGACGGCTGGTCCGACATCGAAGGCGCGCGGCGGGCCGGCCTCCGGGCCGGGATACTGTTCACCGGACTGCACCGCTACGGGGCGAAGTACAAGGCCCTCTTCTTGCCCGACAGCTGGGACAGGCCCGAGACCCCGTACGTCGTGACCCGGCTCGATGAGGTCCTCCCCCAGATCCGGGCCCTGCTCCCGAACGGAGCGGGCCCGTAGGCCCCTTCCGAACTGCTTACTCCTCGCCCATGTGGCGGGGCTTAGGGACGACCTTGGGCTGGTCGGCGGAGGTGGGCATCCCGGTCTTGCCCGGAACGATGTCGCAGTCTCGCCAGTTGATGCCGACCGTGACGTTGGGGAACGCGACCTTGAGGGTGTAGTTCGCGATCTTCCCGACGACGAGGCCCTGGGATCCTTCTACCAGATTCGGGTTCATCACGGAGAGGTCGCGGGTCAGGATCACCCGGGTCTGGTTGAGCACGATCTTCGAAAGTTCGTTGCGGTCTTCCATGGGGCATCCGACGCGTCCAGAAACGGAGGCGACGAGGGCCATAAGACTGACCCTGCAGTGGTCCCTTCGACCGACTCGCCCCCCGGCAAGAAGCCACCGCCTTCGGTCCGAACGACGGTCGTCGGACGCCGAGCGGCGTCGGGGATCACGTCAGGGCCTTCCCTCTCGCGGGCGGTCCCGGGGCCGGGGCCCGGGGGCGCGGGTCGACCGCGAGGATTCGAACGGCCGCCCGGTCGGCTCGGGATAGAACGGACGGTCGTGGGAGGAACCCAGTCCAAGGTACATTCCTCAGGGAAACCTCGATACACCCTCGAAAAAAGGGATTATCTACTAGAATCGCGTGCGCAACCATAACATGCCAGCGTCCAACGAGACGATGGAAACCGCGAGAGGGATGGAGGAGGCTCCTCCGAAAGTGGAGGAGAAACCGGAGTGGTGGGGTACCCCGGCGGTCGTGGGCCTGATGGGATTCGGGACCACGACGATGATCGCCGGGCTCTCGAACCTGCCGACGCCCTACGGGGCTGGGTTTGGAGCCGCCGTCCCCGGCCAGGGGAACTGGGCCATCTACGGGATGGCTCTGGCCTTCGGTGGAGCGGCCCAGCTCGCCGCCGGGCTGATCGCACTGCGCAAGGGGAACGTGTTCGCCGGCTCCGCGTTCATCGGCTACGGGGCGTTCTGGCTGGCGTTCTGGGTCATGCTGGGCCAGTACGCGGGCCCCGCGCTCGGTGCGGGGGTCCCGATCTTCTGGGGCGTGGCTGCCTTCGCGTTCATCTGGATGATGTTCACCTTCTCGTTCCTGATCAATGCGCCGAAACACGGTTGGGGCATCTTCCTGGTGTTCCTGTTCCTGTTCATCGCGTTCATCTTGCTCGTGGTGAAGTACGTCAGCCTGGCTCAGGGCCAGACGACCTTCATGGGCTCGAACGGGGCGAACTGGGCGGTCGGCGGGGAGATCATCCTCGATGGGTTCCTGGCGTGGTACGTCGCGACGGCCGACCTGACCAACTGGAACTACGGACGCAGGGTCCTCCCGGTATAAGTCGGGATCCGGTCACCGCGGCCAACCCTTTCCTTCTTCCGTTTTTCTTGAATCGGACGGATGCGCTCCGAGCGGGCCTACCTCCCAATTGGGGCAACTCTCGGGTTTAAGCCAGGGTCCTCTGTCCCCTTACGAGGGCTGGCCATGGTCGAGGTCCGTTTGGATGCCATGCTGTCCGAGTTCGTCTCCCGACGTTCGATGCGTTCGACCGCCCGGAGCGTCGGAGCCCTCCTCGACGACCTGGAGCGCCGTAATCCCCGTCTTCGCCACCGGCTTCGGGACGAGACTCACGCGCTCCGGCCGTTCGTCAAGGTCTTCGTGAACGGGGAGGAGGTCGGGGCCCGGGACGCTCCCCGGACCCCTCTCCGGCCCCACGACGAGGTCGAGATCCTCCATTCGATCCAGGGAGGCTGAAGAGCATGAGAGACCGATCGGTACGAGTATGGCTAGGCACGCGGAAAGGCGGCTACGTGGTCGAGGGAGACGTCCGTCGACGGCGCTGGAAGGTGAAGGGGCCGTTCCAGGAAGGCCGAGACGTCTTCCACGTCGCTCCCGACCCGCGGCACCCGGGGACGGTGTACGCCGCGGTCAACGACGGTTGGTGGGGGCCGCTGCTCGTCCGATCCCGGAACTGGGGCACGAAGTGGACCGAGGTCTCCACACCGGGAACCCCACGCTTCCGCCAGCGAAAGCCACCGGTCGAGGCCCCCTCCGCGTCGTTCCCGATCAAGAACCTTTGGCACCTCGAACCCGGACCCGAAGGAGAACCTCGCTCGATCTTCCTGGGGGTCGACCCGGCCTCGCTCTGGCGCTCGGACGACGAAGGTGCCCACTGGAGCGGGGTGCCCGGCATCAACGACCACTCGACCCGTGCCTCCTGGAACCCGGGCGCGGGGGGCATGTGCCTTCACACGATCCTGATCGACCCCGAGAACCCGCGCCGGATGTACGTGGGTATCTCGGCCGCCGGCACGTTCCGGACGGAGGATGGGGGAGAGCACTGGCGGCCCTTGAACCGGAACGTGCGAGCCGACTTTCTTCCGGAGAAGTATCCTCAGGTGGGCCAGTGCGTGCACAAGGTCGCGCTCGACACGGCCGACCCGGCCACGCTCTACCGCCAGGACCACTGCGGGATCTACGTCAGCCACGACCGCGCCGAGACCTGGACCCGCATCGGCAAGCCCCTGGGGGACGACTTCGGCATGGTCGTCGCGTGCGCCCCCGCGCTGCCCGGCACGGCGTTCTTCGCCCCGTTGAAGGGCCAGTCGCGAGTGATCGCCGGGGGTCGGTTCCGGATCTATCGGTGGAAGGACGCCGACCGCCGATGGACCGCACTCTCGGCGGGCCCCCGATTCCCTGGGGCGTATGGGATGCACCGGGAAGGGATGGCGACCGACGGGCTCGACCCGGCTGGGGTCTACGTCGGGACGACCACGGGCCAGTTGTTCCAGAGCGCCAACGCAGGCAGGACCTGGGGTCTGGTCCCGTACCAGTTCCCCGCGATCCATTCCGTCACGGTGAGCAGTCCTTCCACCGACGGGTAGCGAGACCCTGAGGTAGCTGGTTGGCCCCGGCCACGGGGAAGGAGAGTGGACTACTCCGAGTCACGGCGGCGGCGACGGCGCTTGTCGCCATCGTCGTCGTCCGAATCGCCGCGGTCTCGTCCGTAGGGCCGCGGCCGTCGGTTGTATCCGCCCGGCCCGCGGTTGTAGGAAGGCCGGCCCCGGGGGGGTCCGTAGCGGCCTCCTCCGGATCGGCTGGGGCCGCGGTCGCTGGGACGTCCCCGACCGCCCGAGAACTCTCGGGGCGGAAGGATGAACTTGTTGCCGCAGGAATCGCACTCGCCGACGAGGGAACCCTCGTCGTTCGTCGTGAAACGCAGCGGCGCACCGCACTGGCGGCAGGGCCGTCCGCGGGGTCCCATGGAAGAGTCCCGGTCCTCTCGAGGGGGCCTTCCCCGGGAGGGCCGGCGTTCCTCGGTCGGGAAACCGGGGGAACCCCGTTCGGCACCCGGGGAGCTCGGGACAAAGAGGGTCGTCGACTCGCATTCCTCGCAGCTGGCCTCGAGCGACCCGTCGGGGCGAGCTCGGAAGACCAGGGTCGTACCACAATCCGCGCACTCGGGTCCGGGGACCGCGGAGGTAGCCGCCTCGCCCGAAGCCACGGCCTCGGACGGTCCCGGTACCTCGCCAATCTCGATCGCCGTTCCGACCACGAACGTGAACTCGTGCCCGCAAGCCGCGCACGTGCCGGTTCTCAGACGGACCTCCCGGTCCGTGTACTCGACCGCGGATCCGCAGTCCGGGCATGAACTCGCCATAGATTCCAAATCCCGGAGTCGCTCGCCCCTCTTTAGCTCCGCCTGCCTCCGCGAAGGGACTCAATACCGCCAACCGTTCCTGGGGCGCCGTCCGGCACTCTACCGTGAAGAGATAGGCCGGCAGGTGTGCTGTTCCTGTATGCCCCGACCTCCGGCGGCCGCTTCCCGTCCTCCCCGGACCCCCCGGGGCCGACACCGCGGTGTGCCCCGCACCGTCGTGGGCCTTGACCTCGCTGGCTCGCCCCGACGCGCGACCGGGGGCTGCATCCTTCGCACCCGTCGGTCCCTGGAAGTGATGGTGCTCGGAGCGGACCCGGAGATCCTCGAGACCGTGCTTCAAGCCCGACCCGAGCTCGTGGTCATCGATGCGCCCCTCTCGCTCCCTCGGGGAAGGGCCACGATCGAGGACCGGAACGGCCCTCATCTCCGGGCGTGCGATCGAGAGCTCCTGCGCCTCGGGATACGCTTCTTTCCGTTGACGCTCGGTCCGATGAGGATGCTGACCGTCCGCGGCATGGAGATCGCCAGGAAGCTCCGGCGACGGGGGCTCCGTGTGCTCGAGGGATACCCGGGAGGAGCTCAGGACATCCTCGGGATCCCCCGCAAGCAGGCCGGCGTCCCCGCCCTCCAGGCCCGCCTGCGCCGCGAGGGGTTCGCCGGGCCGCTACGGACGCGCGCGTTGACGCACGATGAGCTGGACGCCGTCACGATCGCCTGGGTCGGCCAGCTCTTCCTTCGGGGCCAAGCGATGCTCATCGGTGACCCGGGCGAAGGGCTCATGGTGCTGCCGAAACCAAGGTCAAACCGACCTGACCGATGACGTAACTAGTATCCTTCCGGTCGGAAAGACCGATCCGCCCGGGGAGAGGGTCGGAGGGTCGGGGCCCCGCGGGTCCGTGGCGACCCGAGGTCTCTCCTTCCTCGCCAGCCGGCGGATAGGACGATACGATGCGGCCGTTGCACCCATGTCCGCTGTGCGGCCACGAGTTCGTGGAGGAATGTCGGGCAGTGGCTTCCGACCTGCCCGGCCACGCGCGGGTCCGCTGTTCCCAGTGCCGCGATGACTGCATCCCGATCGTGCGACCCGAAGATGTTCCGGACCGTCTCGGAGACAGGGGAACCCGCCCGGGAACCGCGATCCGGGGTCTCGAGCCCTAAGTGTTCGGCTAGGGGGAGACGGTCGCGATCCGCGAGCGCCGGAGCCCGACCTCGACACAGCCCCGGATCACCACCAGGGCGGTCAGGAATAGGGGGATCAGAATCAGGTCGCCCCCCGGCCACGAGAGGTGCGCAGCCTCGCCTGCCCAGAAGACGGCGAACGCGAAGAGCATCGAAGTGGCTCCCAGCTTGAGCCACGGCACCTTGATGCGTCGGATCCGCTCGTGGACCAGCGCGGTCGCGATCACGAGGACCGCCCCGGCGACAAGAGCCCCGACGAGGGCGGAGAACCCGTAGCCTGCTGCGGCCAGGGCGATCAGCACGACGACGGCCTCGGTCGCCTCTACCGCTCCGACCGAAAAACCTCCCGCGAACTGGACCGCAGATTGGCCGGATCCGGAGGAAGCGGGGGCCTTTGCCGTCCCCGCCCGAGAACGTCGGTATGTCCGCAGCGTGCTGCGGAACAGGAACACGCCAAAGGCGGTCAGGAGCAGGGCGGATGCCCAGAGCAGGTACTCACGGGGGAACGCGATGATGAGCGCTCCGAAGCCGAGCGCGATGACCGCGATGGTGGCGGTCCCGGTGACGGCGCCGAGCGCCCCGTGAGCGATCGTTCCGTGGTCGGCGCTCAGCGCGAACACGAGCGCCACCACCTCGGTCATCTCGAGGAGCGTGATGACGAACGCGACGAGGAGCGCGGGTCCGTACAGTCCGATCATCGATGCCTAGGGCGTCTGCCGGGACAGACCCGAGCACTATAGTGGGTTCGCTCTGCTCCAAAGGCGGAAGGCGGTCTCACTTCCGGTCACTCCGGAGTGAACGCGGCCACGCGAACGCGCAGAACGGGAAGACGGGTCCTCAGGGAATCGAAAAGGTCCCGGACGTCGGTCCGAGTAATGTGTCCCCATAGGTCGATCGAGATCGAGTGGTGACGCTCGCGATGCACCCGGCGGACGGTTGCGTCAACCCGTATCGGGCCGGTCCCGGAAAGCCGGACCGCGAAGCTCCGTGCGGTGGCTATCCGTCGCCAGGCGTCGCTCGCGAGCGCGCGCAGGAGATGGCCGACCGGCTCGGTCCGTCGGTCATGACGTGGTTCGGGCAGTGGAAGCCAGCCGCCCGGGAACACCTCCCAGTGGTCGACCCGAGTGAAGCCTTGCGCGGAGAGCGCATGAAGAAGGCCCGCGGTGAGGCGAAGAACGTCCTCGACTTCGACCACCTGCCGCTCGCGGAGAAGCGCCTCCATCTGCCGGAACACGGGAAGCCCGGGCTCGCGGACGACCTCGGGTTCGAGGTCAACTTCGAGAAGAACGTGGCGGAACGGGCGCGTGCGGTGCCCTCGACGCGCGGGCCTCGCGTCCGCGGGCCAATCCAGGAACGACGTCGGTCCGGTGAGGTCGGGCGCCGAGATGCTGGTCGGAGAGACCCGGGATCCGGGCATCGTCTCGCCCTGGGTGGATATTCCCACAAATCAGTTTGGGTGCACTCCGCAGTTCGGTCGGGAGCCGGGTTCGACCGAGACAGGGGCCGAAGGTGGGTCTGAGAGAGGACAGTGCGTGTGCCGGATCCCCGGTCGGGAGGTACCGTCGGCTGTCGGAGACCTTGTAAGGCGTACTCCTTTTGGGAGAATTCATGCGGGTCACGCTCGTGCAATTCGCTCCCGAGTTTCCGGGGAAGGCGAAGAACTGGGAACGGATCCGTTCGTGGGCCGAATCGACCGACGCGGACGTCGTCGTTTTCCCCGAGCTCACGTCCTGCGGCTACTGCTACGAGGGGCCGGACGAGATCCGGGGGTTCACGGACCCTCCCGTGTCGCTGGCCCCGCTCGAAGCGATCGCCCGCCGGCACGGGCGGCTCTTGGTCGGCGGGTTCGCGGAGGAGGCCGACGGACGGCTCTACAACAGCGCGTACGCGGTCTCTCCGGAGGGGACGCAGATCTATCGCAAGATCCACCTTTGGAACAAGGAGAAGAAGATCTTCCAGCCGGGCTCGCAACCGCTGATCGTCGACTTCCAAGGTCACCGATTCGGGATGGAGGTCTGCTACGACATCCAGTTCCCGGAGCTGGGGTCGTACTACTCCCGGGCCGGGGCGGAAGCACTCCTCGTGCCGACCGCGTGGGCCCAGGAGCCTACCGACCTGCTCTCGGGATTGCAACCGTTCACCCACCTCGCGCTCAGCACGGCGTTCACCCACGGGATCTACGTCGCGCTCGCGAACCGGACGGGGCTCGAACGGGGGGCCCGGTTCCCGGGCGAATCGAGCATCACCGACCCGCTCGGCCGGATGCACCATATCGGTGCCGAGGAAGCCACGCTGACCGCCGAGCTCGACTTCTCGCTCCTCCCGCAAGCCAAGCGACCGAACGAGAACAACGACCTCGACGCCGACGCGCGCCTCTCGATCGGGCTTCCGCGCGGCCCTCCCTGAGAGGCTGGGCGAACGCGGAAGGCGTTCCCGTCGCGGTCAGGGACCTCAGCGCTTCGGAAGTCCTTTCAGCCGGGAGCGCTCGTGGGCGCGTCGCTTCGCGCGCCGTCCGGAGGACCGCCCTGCGGTGGTGCTGGCGTCCTTCTCTCGCAGGGCATCCAGGCCGGAAAGATTCTCGATGGCTCGATCGAGGGTCTCGTCCGACTTCGCGAAGACGAACCGGACGAACCTCTTCCCGTCCTCTGGGCGGGCGAAGAAACTGCTGCCCGGCACGCACGCGACTCCGCACTGCTCGACCAGAGCCATCGCGAACGCCCAATCGTCCGGAAAGGGGAACTTCGAGATGTCGACCATCACGTAGTACGCCCCTTCCGGGGGGGTGCAATCGAGGCCCTGCCGCTGGAGCTCCGAGACGACGCGGTTCCGCTTGCGTTGATAGTTCTGCGCCAAGTCCGTGTAGTATCGGTCCGGGAGTCCGAGGGCTACCTCGGCGGCGACCTGGAAGGCGTGGGGGGCGCACACCGTGAGGAAGTCGTGGGCCCGCCGCATGGCGGTGGCGAGCGTGGCCGGTGCGATCGCCCACCCGACCCGCCAGCCGGTGGCGCTGTAGGTCTTCGAGACCCCATCGATCGTGATCGTTCGCTCGGCCATACCGGGGAGGGTGGCGAGAGACACGTGCTGGCGGCCGTCAAAGACGATGTGCTCGTAGATCTCGTCGGTGATCGCGACCGCATCGTAGTCTGTGCACAGGTCGGCGAGGAGACCGAGCTCCTCTCGGGAGAAGACGCGGCCCGTGGGGTTGTTGGGTGTGTTCACGACCACGACCTTGGTCTTCGGAGAGAACGCCTTCTTCAACCGCTCCTCGTCCAGGTGCCAGTCCGGCCAGTCGAGCGGAACCGTTCGGGCCCGCGCTCCGGTCACGATCGCGTCGGGGCCGTAGTTCTCGTAGAACGGCTCGGTGACGACCACCTCGTCCCCGGGGTCCACCAGCGCGAGCATCGCCGCCATCATCGCCTCGGTCGCGCCGCAGGTGACAACTACGTTCTTGCCCGGGTCGGCCTCGATATGGTTGAACCGCTTCGCCTTGCGAGCGATCGCCTCCCGCAACCCCGGAGTTCCCCAGGTGACGGAATACTGGTTCCCACCCATGCGGATCGCCTCGGTGGCGGCGGCCCGTACCTCCTCGGGCGGGTCGAAGTCCGGGAAGCCCTGCGCGAGGTTCACGGCGCCGTGAAGGTCGGCGATACGGGTCATTTCGCGGATGACCGATTCGGGGAACCGCTGGACCCGTTCGCTCACCCGTGGGTCGGGGATCGCGAGCGGAGGTCGCCCGGTCCTGGGAGAGGAGTTCATGGGGATGGGCTAGGGACTTCCAGTACCTCCCATGCTTAGACTTTGGCCCCGACGGCACGGCCCGTGGGGCTCGTCAAGTCGATTTGACTATCCATTAAATATCCATTTTTCTTACGAAGATTCCGTGCGGGGACAGGAACCCGGGACGACCTCCGGGTCGTCCGGTTCTTCCGCGACCGACCTCGGAATCGTTCGGCCGTGGCGACCGCTCCGGCACCGCGGGGAGTGAACTGCATCGATGAGCGAAGCGTCCCCCCCGGCCGCGTCGTCACTGGCTCCGAGCCCGCCGACCCCGACCGTGTTCGCCCGAAAGTCGAGTGGGCTCGTCAAGGAGCTGGGCGCGTTCGAGTCGTTCTCGATCAACCTGATCTCTCTCGGGCCGGGCCCGGCGTACGGCCTGTTCTTCACGATCCTGCTCTTCGTCACGGGCGCGAACCTGATGGATGCGACCCTGATCGCGGCGCTGATCGCGGTCCCGATCGTGATCACGTACACGATCCTCAGCGTGGAGATGCCACGCTCCGGTGGAGAGTATGTCTATTCGTCGCGGCTCCTGCACCCGTACTTCGGGTTCGTCGCGGGCGCCGCGCGGATGATGAACGTGATCCTCTATGCCGCCGTGCTTCCCTACTGGTTCGTCACGCTGTCGGTCGGTCCCGGCTTCGGAGCGTGGGGGTCGATCACGTCCAACAGCACGCTCCTCCACTGGGGGAACTGGCTGAGCCTGGGACTTCCCACCCTCAACACGTTCTACGTCGTGGTCATCGGGGAGCTTCTCACGGTCATCGCGATGGTCCTCTACATCGTGTTGAAGCCCCGGCCCGCGTTCCGGATCTTCTCCGCGATGCTCCTCCTGGAGCTTCTCGGGCTGGCCGTTTCCGTCGCCCTGCTCGCCGCGATGGGTCACGCGAGCTTCGTCAGCGCGGTCGATCGGTTCATGGTCAACCAGGGCGCCCCGCCCGGCGCCTATCAGTACCTCGCGAGCTACGGTGCATCCCACTTCGGGAGCTACGGCTCCTCCTGGACGAACACGCTCGAGTTCGTGCCGCTGATCTTCGCCTTTTACTTCATGTTCTCCAATGCCCCGAGCTACATCGCCGGGGAGTTCCGGCGGAGCTCGCGGTCGATCCGCCTCGGGATGACGGTCTCGTTCGTGCTCGCCGTCGTGTTCTCCGTGCTCCTCGTCTTCGAGTTCGAGCAGGTGGTCGGGATGAACTTCCTGAACGGTTCCGCGTCCCAGTTGTACACCGGGGCCTACACGGGCAATCCCGCGTACTACCTGCCGTTCGCCGCGGGTCTCACGAGCTTCCCGATGCTCGCGGCCCACGGGAACAACGTCCTCATCGGGATCATCTTCCTCGGCTCGGTCAGCTGGTACGCCCTCTGGCTGATCCTCGGTCTTTACATCTTCTCCCGATACGCGCTGTCCTACTCGCTGGACCGGCTCTTCCCCCGGTTCATGAGCGCAACGACCCGTTCGACGCACTCGCCGATCGCCGGGATCCTCACGGTCTCGGTCCTCGGATTGATCCTCCTGCCGGTGATGGCCTACAACTATACCGCGCTCTACACGCCGTTCGTGTTCCTTCTGTTCTTCCTGCCGATGATCACAGTGTCGCTCACCTCCCTGGCGCTGCTGCGCCTCGGCATGATCCGGCACAAGCCCCGATACACGGTGGCGGGAGCGGTCTCCTTCATTATCACCGCCGTCTCGGCCTACCTGGTCACCACCTTGCCGCTTCTCGGCTCGGCCGCGGGTTTCACCTCGTCGAACCAGGAGACCGGCTATGTGGCGATCGTTCTGATCCTGATCGTCTCGGCCGTCTGGTACTTCGGGGCCCGGTGGTACCACAAGGCGCGGTCGGGGCTCGACATCTCCCTCGCCTTCAAGGAGCTCCCGCCCGACTAAGCGGGAGAGGGGCGGTGCGGTGACCGAGCCCGCCGACCCGGCCCGGTCTCCCCGCTTCGCGCAGATCGCATCGTTCGCCCGGCTTCCCTACCGGCCGGACCTGGCCGGGGCGGGCTCCGCCTTCGTCGGGATCCCGTGGGACGACGCGACCAGCTTCCGCAGCGGCGCTCGCGAAGGGCCGTCGGCGATCCGCAACCACTCGCGCCTTCTGAGGACCTACCATCTCTTCCAGAAGGTCTACCCGTTCCGCGTCCTCGAAACGGTCGATTACGGCGACATCGACCCGGTGCCGGGATTCCTCGACGATACGTTCCGACGCATCGAAGAGGGCATGGAGCCGATCTTCCGGGCGAAGGTCCTCCCGTTCATCGCCGGGGGGGACCACTCGATCACCCTCCCGGTGCTCCGGGCCCAGAAGGCGGTGACCGGCCGTCCCGTCCGGCTCCTCCACTTCGATGCCCACTACGACACCTGGGACCACTACTGGGGCGACAAGCGGTACACCCACGGCACGTGGGTGCGGCGGGCCTACGAGGAAGGCCTGATCGAGCCCGGCCACGTCTTCCAGGTCGGGATCCGCAGCTCGCTCTACTCCCACGAGGACGTTGCGACCAACGCCCGCTACGTCGACCAGACGTTCACGACCGAGGACCTCGACCGGGAAGGGCCCGACGCGGTCGCGGCCTCCCTCGTAAAGGCCCTCGGCAGCGGCCCGACGTACGTCTCGGTCGACATCGATGTCCTCGACCCGGGGTTCGCGCCCGGAACGGGTACTCCCGAGCCCGGCGGCCTTACGACCCGGGAGCTGTTCCGGATCCTGCGGCCCCTCCACGCGGTCGACATCGTAGGGTTCGACGTGGTGGAGGTCGCGCCGCAGTACGATCACACCGGGCAGGTCACCGCGTTGGCGGCGGCGAACATCCTCTACGAAGGGCTCGCCGCGGCAGCCCGGCATCGCCAGGATACGGCGTAGGGGTCCGCGCCTAGCGGACCTCGTCCACGTCCTCGAACCACTGTTCCTGGGTACCCTTGCGGGCCCGCTTCTCCCAGCGACGGGACTTCGGCATCGTCTCGAGGAACTGGACGACCTCGTGGATGCGGTGCCGGGCCAGGGTGAGGTTCTCTTCGGTCAGTCCCCGGTCGTTCGGCGCCCACTCCGAGAGGCGGTGCAGGGCCCGGTCGAGGTTGATCCGGGTGTCGTACCAGAGCCCCCAGTCCTCCCCCAGGAGCCCCGCGAGGTAGTCCCGGTCCATCTGGCCGACCGGGACGGCGATGAGCAGGGCGGTCATGTCGGTGAGGTCCGGCGGGGTGACCTGGTGGATCTGGGATTTCCCGAGGAACAGGTCCTCGGGGGCGAGCGTCACCCCATCGGGGAACCGGTTCTTGAGGGGGATCTCGTGGCTGAAGCGCAGGGAGTCGTAGAAGACGTCGATGCTGAACTGGGGATGGAAGTAGATGTTCCGGTACATCCCGAAGAGGGCATTCGTCTCCCGGTCCTCAGTGAACTTCAGCTCCTTCACGAAGAGCTTGTAGATGCCCGAGGAGTGTTTCTCGTAGCTCGCAAGGTCGAGGTCCTTGAACCGCGGCGTGCCGTCGTGGGCGATGCCGTGGCGGTGAAGATAGATTCCGCGGGCGTGGGGGTCGTGGCGGATGCGACAGTAGATGCCCACGCTGCCGAGCGCGCGCAGCGGGATCTGGCGCTCGTGCGCCCGGCGGACGATCTGCTCGAGCTCCTGGAGGAAGGTATGCTCGTCCAGACGGACCTCCGACACACGCGACCTACCCCGTGACGAACATGTGGTCGACCACGGTGCCGTCGTTCAGGTCGAGGATCAGCCCCTGGAGCGTGCCGCTGAAGTAGACGCTGCCCGGATTGAATACGGGCGTGCCGGCGACCGAGTCGACCCCCATCGACTCGTGGATGTGCCCGTGCAGGCTCGCCACGGGGTGCGTCGACTCGATCAGACCCCGCACGGACGGGGAGCCGACGTGGGTCATCATCATCTGACCGGCGACGGTCTTCGGTTTGAGGTTCGCGTCGAGCTCGGGAGCGAGGTCGAGCGAGGTGTTCGCGGGCGGTGCGTGGATGTCGAGGATCATGCGCTTCGACCGGCCGATCTGTCCCGACGTCCGGTCGAGGAACCGCTGGAGCTCGGGTTCCTCGAGGTCCCGGGGACAATGCCAGGGCGTCATGTTCGCGTATCCGCACCCGTAGATCTCGTACGGTCCGGCTGTGACGACCTGTCCCTCGGGCACGAGCAGATTGGGAGGCGCCTCCTTCCGAAGGATCTCCAGGATCCCGTCCGTGTCGTCGTTCCCCACGTTCATCACGAGGGGGAGCTTCCGGGGGAGCAGTCGTTCCTCGACCAGGCGGAGCCAGGACCGGACCCGGTCCTTACCGATCTCCCGGCAGTACCGCTCCATCCCTTCGGGGTCCTTGCGGCGGCGCTCCCACTCTTCGGGGGTGGTCACGAGGGAGTACCGGCCCTGGTCCGCGATCGTCCGCTCGACCTCGCGAAGGCTGGCCGCCGGGAACACCACGGGCTTGTCGCCCGGGTACCAGAGGTAGGTTCTCTTCTCTCGAGGGAAGATCGGCTGGAGGATCTTCCCCATGATGTCGCCGCCGTAGATGAGAAGGTCCGGTTTGTAGACGGGCGCCGCGTTGACGAACTTTCGGAAGCAGACCTCTGAGCCGTGGAGGTCGCTGACGAAGAAGATCCGGAACCGGCTCACCGGGGTTCCCACGCTCCCATGATATATGAACGGTTACGGAATGCACCCGCGCGACCTTCATGGAGACCGCTCCCTGGCCCAGCGCTTCCGGAACCGGCGAGGTCCTCTTTCGGGGGGGCCTCGTCCTGGACGGGTCCGGGAACCTCCCTAGGGTCGAGGACCTGCGACTCGGCCAGGGGCGGATCCTCGAGCGGGGCCGGGACCTGGGCGCGAAGGGCTCCACGGTCCTCGAGCTGACGGGACACTATGTGGCGCCGGGGTTCGTGGACGTTCACTCCCATTCGGACATGACGGTCCTCGCCAACCCGGGGCTCGAGAGCAAGGTGTTCCAGGGGGTGACGACGGAGGTCGTCGGGAACTGCGGTGGCAGCCTGTTCCCGCTGGCCTCCGAACACTTGGAGGAGCTTCGCGCCTACGTGGAAGGGTTCTATCCGGGGGTTTCGAGGCGGCTCCGGTGGGATTGGACCGACCTTCCTTCCTGGGCAGAGCGTGTCCAGGCCGCGGGTCCCACGGTGAATCTGGCTCCGTTGGTCGGCCACGGCACGGTGCGCATCGCGGTCGCGGGCCTGCAGAACGAGCCGTTGTCGCCCGAGGCCGCGCTCGAAGCGGAGACCTGGGTGGCCCGTTCGTTGCGGGACGGCGCGTTCGGTCTCTCGACGGGGCTAGCGTACTCGCCCGAGCTCCACTCGCAGGTCCCCGACCTGGAACCGTTCGTCCGCCAGGTGGCGCGCTACGGCGCCGTCTACGCCACCCACATGCGGGACGAGGGACGCGGACTTCGCCAGTCGGTCGCCGAATCCATCGCGGCGGCCGAGAAGTTCGGTGCCCGCCTCGAGATCTCCCACCTCAAATGCCTTGGACGCGGCCGATGGGGCCTCGCGCCCGAGCTCCTCGCCACGATCGCCGCGGCCCGCGGGCGGGGGGTCGCGGTTCGGGCGGACGTCTATCCCTACGAGGCGGCCGAGACGGGGCTCTTCGCCCTCTTCCCCGGCTGGGCGACGGAGGGGACCTGGGCCGACACCGACCGTCGGTTGACCGAAACCCCGAACCGGGAACGGCTCCGCCGCGAGGTCGTCGGTGGCGTGCGAGGATGGAGCCTCGGACCGGACGACCTTCTGTGGGACGATATCGTCGTCACGGCCGTCGCGACCCCGAAGGGACGGGCCTTCCTCGGCCGCAGCTTCGCCGAGATCGGCGAGGGCGTCGGCCTATCCCCCTTTGACGTGGCGGTCGACCTGTTCCTAGCGGAGCAGGGCGGGGTCTCCGTCCTGCTCTTCGGCATGTCCGCCGCGGACGTCCGGACGATCGAGCACGACCCGGAGACCCTGGTGGGGAGCGACGGGATCGGCAACTCGCTCTCCAACGGGCCGCTCGAGGGCCCGATCCACCCCCGGAACTACGGAACGTTCCCGAAGTTCCTGTTCGACATGACCGCGCTCGGCCCGCTCGGTCTCGCCCACGCGGTCCGTCGGGTGACCACCCTCCCCTGCGAGCACTTCGGGATCCCGGACCGGGGGACGCTCACGGTCGGACGGATGGCCGACCTGGTCGTCTGGCCCTCCGACCGACGGGACCCGGGTCCGGCCTACCGCGACCGGCCCCGCTACGCCCGGTTGTTCTCGTCCGTGTGGGTGGCCGGCGAACCCGTGGTCTTCGACGGCCGCATCACCGGGCGACGCCCCGGTAGGGTGCTCTCCCACACGATGCGGGCAGCCGTCGGAAGCGGGACCTGACGGGAACCTCGGGAGGGGATCCGCACCGTGCGCGTCGCGCTAGTGCGTGATCGTGTGCGAATGGGGTCCCGTGGAATCTCCCCGTTCGAGGGCGGCGGCGCTGACGAGCTTCGCCGCGACGGAGACCACGCTGATTGCCTCGTTCGCCCCGGCCTTCTGCAGCTTCGGTAGGCTGTGCGGCTGGTTCGCCACCGCGACGATCCGCAACCCGGCGGCCATCCCGCGGGCGGTGATCACGGTCAGGAGGTTCTCCGCGTCGGTAGCCTGCGTCGCGATCAGCGCACGGGCCCGGGAAAGGCCCACCGATTGGAGCGCCTCCTCCGAGGACGGGTCTCCCCGGTGGACCCGATACCCCTCGGCCCGCAGGCTCTCGAGCGTGACCGGGTCGCTCGACAACATGACCGAGCGTAC
>Ga0326728_10005803_pt1 | contig 34074 bp, 26 predicted proteins | sample MB3enrmetagenome_FD_207602 | JGI IMG/M metagenome (GOLD analysis project Ga0326728, IMG submission 207602) | Lab enriched peat soil microbial communities from McLean, Ithaca, NY, United States - MB31MN | ecosystem: Environmental > Terrestrial > Soil > Wetlands > Peat | place: USA: New York...
CTGGGAAGGGCGGGGCTTTAGCCCCGCCGCCGGAGCGCCTTCGCCTGTTTGAGCTTCGCGGGCCGCACAGTCCGTCGGCCGACGGACTGTGCGGCCCCCGAAAGTGGGATCAATCGTGTGGGCCATGAAACGGCGGGGCTAAAGCCCCACCCTTCCGTCCCCGATCAGAAATCCACTTTAGTCGGGTGCCGAGGGCTGGTTCGGCTGGCGCTTCACCCAGCGGTAGGCCGCGACGGAATTCTTCCAGAAAAACTTCTCCGCCGCCGTTCTGCCCTTGCTGGTGAAGTGGTCACGCACGATACTCAGCACCTGCGGGTAGGTGCCCCATTTATCGCTGTTGGGCCAGTCGCTCCCATACAACAGCCGGTCTTGGCCGAAAGTCTCCCACATCTCATCCAGGCGGGGCTTGTAGAATTCCAGGTCGGTTGGGACTCCACCCCAAACCCGCCGCAGGACTTCAGAGATTTTCACGTAGACTTGCGGCCGTTTGCTCAACTCGCGCAGATTGGCCGCGTACGCGTCGCGGGCGCCTTTTTCCGTGGGCGGATCGAGCTGCGGCAGGTGATCGACGACGACCCGCAGACTGGGAACGCGGTCGGTGAGCCGCACCAGGGCTTCAATCAACGTCGGGTCGGGGTTTGCGCTGTCCAGCGCCAGATTGGCATCTGCTAGCGCCTTGAGGTCGGAAATGAACTCCGGCCGCGACAACTGTTGCCCAAGATCCCGGTTCCACAGATTCCCGTATCGAATGCCGCGGAACAGCGGGTTGCGGTGGAATCGGTCGAGGTTTTTGCAGAAGTCCGGCTTGCCCGGCTCAAGATCTCCGACCGTGCCCACAATAACCGTGTCCTTCGCAGCAACATCCAGCACCCATTGGTTGTCTTCGAGCCAGGGACTCGCCTCAACCTCGATCGCCCCAACGATGCCCAGCCCTTTCGTAACCCGCCGGTAGCGCTCCGGCAAGGCAGGCTTGTACAGGATTGCATCGCTCTTCTCGGGCCAAGGCACGCCCTGCGGGCGCATGGGATCGAAGAGATGAATATGCGTGTCAATGATTGGGATCGGGGCGGCTTCGGCGCCGAGGCTCATGCCCGCTGTAGCCAAGAGAAATGCTCGACGATTCATGCAGGTTGTTCCACCATCCTCTTCGCTCCTGGAAGGGCCTGCCTTTTCCCGCGCGGCGAGATTCACAGTATTCGCCTGCGGTCACCGGCACTCTCCTAGGGCCAGTTCTGCGCCCCGTGCAGGATGCGGAGGATTTCGATGAGGTCCCCACGGATGCGGTAGATAGCCAAAAAGGGGAGATCAGGAAGCACCAGTTCCCGAGTGCCCTGCCTGCGGCCGGGACGGCCACGATGGGGAAACCGCGCCAGGGATCTCACGCTTTCGTAGATCGTCAGGGCGACGCGCCGAGCCGTTCCCGGGGCGTCGTGGTCCCGGATGTAGTCACAAATGTGCGTGAGATCGCGGGCCGCAGGTTCCGTCCAGCGGATGCGCATCACCCGGGATACCGTTCAGCGATGAGCTTGCCGATTTCCTCGTGATCGATGAGTTCGCCCCGGTCAGCGGCGGCCAATCCCTTCTCCACTTCCCGGACGAACCATTCGTCGTGGTTCACTAAACGCTCCACCGCTTCGCGCACGAGTGCGCGGGTGTCTCGGCCTTGCTCGGCGGCAAGGCGCGTCAGCTTGGCTTCGAGGTCTGAGGTCAAATCCACTTCCATATGCCTTTTATCGTAGAGGTGTAAATCCCGTGTGTCAAGTGGGCGAATGACGCGGTCAAGGCGCGCACACGCGAAAAACGACATGTGCGGGCGGCGCATACGTCCCGACGCTTTGCTCGCAAAAAACCTTTAACACCGGTACCTGGCCTATCAGATTCCTCCACCAACTGTCGTACTCTATTCTAATAGTCTGGCCGAGATTCTCCATTGTAGATGGCGGCCCAAGCATCCGATATTTACCCACAAAGGACCGCGCTCTAGCTTTGCGGGCGATTGCGGCGGCGACCACCCTGCGGCCCACAGCCTTCATGCGACGGGCCGTTCGGCCCTAGCGCAGGCGGGTTTCGCCCATGAGGTACTTGTCGATGCCGCGGGCGGCGTTGCGGCCTTCAGTGATGGCCCAGACGACCAGCGACTGGCCGCGGCGCATATCGCCGGCGGCGAAGACGCCGGGGACGGAAGTCATGTGATTGGCATCGCACTCGACGTTGCCCCGCGCATCGAGCTTCACGCCCAGGGCTTCGAGCATGCCATTTTTGACGGGGCCGAGAAACCCCATCGCGATCAACACCAGGTCCGCCTCAATGGTGAAGTCTGTGCCGGGAATCGGCTCGAATTTTGGCGGCGGTCCAACGCGAACCGCGTGCAATTGCTTCACGCGGCCATTTTCGTCGCCGCTAAACCTGGTGGTGGCGACGGCCCACTCGCGAGTGCCGCCTTCTTCGTGAGCGCTCTCGGTACGCAACTGGAGCGGCCAAAGCGGCCAGGGAGTGTTAACTGAGCGCTCAAGGGGCGGCATGGGCATGATCTCGAACTGGTGGACCGACTTCGGCTTTTGCCGGTGGGCGGTGCCCAGGCAATCAGCGCCGGTATCGCCGCCGCCGATAATCACCACGTGCCTTCCCGTGGCCAGAAGCTGTCCGGCCACCGCATCTCCAGCGACACGGCGGTTCTGCTGCGGGAGATACTCCATGGCAAAATGAATGCCTACAAGTTCGCGTCCCGGGACCTTGAGATCGCGCGGGCTTTCGGCGCCTCCGGCCAGCAGAATGGCGTCGAACTGGCCACCCAATTCTTCCACGGGAACATCCTGCCCAATGCACTTTCGGGTCTTGAAGACCACGCCTTCCCGCGTCATCTGCTCGAGCCGGCGGTCAAGGACGCGCTTCTCGAGTTTGAAGTCCGGAATGCCGTAACGCAGCAAGCCCCCAATGCGATCGGCCTTTTCGAACACGGTCACCCAATGTCCCGCGCGGTTCAGTTGCTGCGCGGCGGCCAAGCCAGACGGCCCGGAGCCGACCACGGCCACGCGCTTGCCGGTGCGGTGAGGAGGCACTTCGGGATGAATCCATGCTTCGCGAAAAGCGCGCTCAATAATTGCCTGTTCAATATTCTTGATGGTTACAGGAGGGCTGTTAATACCCAGAACACAAGCGGCCTCGCACGGCGCCGGGCAGATGCGGCCGGTGAATTCGGGGAAGTTATTGGTGGCGTGCAGGACTCGAACCGCTTCCCGCCACCGATCGCGATAAACGAGGTCGTTCCAATCCGGAATGACGTTGTTGAGCGGGCAGCCGGTGTGGCAGAACGGCACGCCGCAATCCATGCAGCGCGCACCCTGAAGGCGCAGCTTCTGCTCCGGGAAATCCTGGTAAACTTCCCGGAAATCATCGACGCGCTCCGCGATCGGACGGCGCGCCGGAAGTTCTCGCGTGTACTCCATGAAGCCGGTCGGTTTACCCACCGAGCGCCTCCCGGGTAGCCGACGCCGCACCCGCCTTCGGAGCCTGCCCCAAGCCGAGCGAAGGGTCGGCACCCGCGGGCGTAGCGCCGACCTTCAGGTCGGCACCTGCCAGCGTACAGCCTGCCGACCTAAAGGTCGGCGCTACGGTTGCAGGCGAGAGTGAAACAGCCAACACGCGCTTATACTCATGCGGGAAGACCTTGACGAACTTCGGCAGCATAGTTTCCCAATTATCCAGGATCCACTTGGCCCGCGGGCTGCCGGTCAACTCCGCATGGCGAGCGACCAAGAACGCAATCAAGTCCCCATCCGTAGGGGGACGGCTTACCGCCCCCTCGTCGAGGGTAGGGCAAGCCCTACCCCTACAGTCGGTCACCGGCTCAAGATCCACACTCGACCGATTGCAGCGCACCCTGGCAAACTCACCCGTCTCGTCGAGGACGTAAGCGATTCCGCCCGTCATGCCGGCGGCGAAGTTGCGGCCGGTCTTGCCCAGCACGATCACCGTTCCGCGGGTCATGTATTCGCAGCCGTGATCGCCGACTGCCTCGACGACTGCCGTCGCTCCGGAATTGCGCACCGCAAAGCGCTCGCCTGCCATGCCGTTGAAGTACGCTTCACCGCTCGTGGCCCCGTACAGAACCACGTTCCCCACCAGGATATTTTCCTCGGGCTGAAACGATGAAGTCCGAGGGGGGTAAACAACCAGCTTGCCGCCTGAAAGCCCTTTGCCGACGTAGTCGTTGGCCTCGCCCTCCAGAACCATGGTGACGCCCTTGGCCAGAAAAGCGCCAAAGCTCTGCCCGGCGGAGCCGGTAAAATCGAACCGGATAGTGTCATCAGGCAGACCGTCGGAGCCGTAGCGGCGCGCGATTTCGCCGCTCAGCATGGCGCCCACCGTGCGGTGGGTGTTCGAGATCGGCAGGCTCAGGGAGACCGGCGCGCCGCGCTCCAGCGCTGCGCGCACATGCTCAATCAGTTTATGATCGAGCGAACTCTCAAGCCCGTGGTCCTGCTTTGTCAGGCAGCGCCGCCCCACGCGGGCGGGCACGGGGGGGCTGTAAAGAACCGAGGACAAGTCCAGCCCACGGGCCTTCCAGTGCTCCACGTCACGGCGCTGCACCAGGCAATCCACTCGCCCCACCATCTCATCGACCGTGCGAAAGCCCAGCCCGGCCATAACCTGCCGCAGGTCTTCGGCGAGATAGAAGAGGAAATTAATCACATGCTCCGGCTGGCCCTTGAATCGCTTGCGCAGTTCGGGGTCCTGCGTGGCTACGCCGACGGGGCAGGTGTTCAGATGGCACTTGCGCATCATGATGCAGCCCAACGAGATGAGCGGCGTGGTGGCGAATCCGAATTCTTCCGCGCCCAGCAGCGCGGCGATGGCCACATCCCGCCCGGACTGCAGCTTCCCATCCACCTGGACGCGCACGCGGCTACGCAAGTCGTTCATCACCAGGACCTGCTGAGTCTCGGAGAGGCCGAGTTCCCAGGGAATGCCGGCGTGCCGGATGGAAGAGATGGGCGAGGCGCCGGTGCCGCCGTCGTAACCGCAGATGAGGATGACGTCCGCATGCGCTTTGGCCACGCCCGCAGCGACGGTTCCAACGCCCGATTCCGCCACCAGCTTCACGGAAACTCTCGCCTGCGGGTTGACGTTCTTGAGGTCGTAGATGAGCTGAGCCAGATCCTCAATCGAGTAAATGTCGTGGTGAGGCGGCGGAGAGATCAGGCCGACGCCGGGAATGGCGTGACGCACCCCCGCCACCGTTTCGTCAACTTTATGGCCGGGAAGCTGGCCGCCTTCGCCCGGCTTGGCGCCTTGCGCGATCTTGATTTGCAGCTCGTCGGCATTCACCAGGTAGTTCGTGGTCACGCCAAAGCGGGCTGAGGCCACTTGCTTCACCGCGCTGCGGCGCAGGTCGCCGCTCGGGTCGGGTCGAAAGCGGGCTTCGTCTTCCCCGCCCTCCCCGGTGTTGGAGCGTCCGCCGATGCGGTTCATGGCGATGGCCAAGGTCTCGTGCGCTTCTTTGCTGATGGAGCCGAACGACATCGCGCCGGTGGCAAAGCGCTTGACGATTTCTCGCGCCGGTTCGACTTCCTCGACCCGCACGGGCGGGCCGGCAGGCTTGAAATCCAGCAGGCCGCGGAGCGTGAAGAGATTCCAGTTCTGCTCGTTCACCAGCTTCGCGTACTCTTGAAACGTCGGGTAATTCGACTGCCTCACCGCGTGCTGCAACTTGCTGATAACTCCCGGATTCAGCAGGTGCCGCTCGCCTCGTTCGCGGTACTGGTAGCTGCCGCCGATTTCCAGCTCGGTGTCGGAGTCCACCGGCCGCTGGAGTGCGAACTTGTGCCGGAAGAGAGCTTCGCGCGCCAGAATTTCCAGGCCCACGCCCTCGATCCGGGAAGCTGTGCCCGTGAAATACCGATCCACGACCGTCCGATTCAGCCCGATCGCTTCGAAGATTTGCGCGCCGCAATAGCTCTGGAGGGTCGAGATCCCCATCTTCGAGAGGACCTTGAGCAATCCCTTGTCGACGGCCTTAATGTAATTCTTCAGCAGCTTCTGGAACGTGCAGGCAGGCGGGAAATAACCTCGCGCGTGCAGGTCCTCGAGCGTTTCGATGGCCAGATAGGGATTGATGGCGCTCGCCCCATAACCCACCAGAAGCGCGAAGTGCATGACCTCGCGCGGCTCGCCCGTCTCCACGACCAGGGCGACTTGGTTCCGCGTCTTCTCCCGCACCAGGTGATGGTGCACGGCGGACAACGCCAAAAGGCTCGGGATCGGCGCGTACTCTTCATCCACGCCCCGGTCGGAGAGGATCAGCATCGTGTAGCCGGACTTGATGGCCAGCGAGGCTCTGCGACAAAGGCTGTCCACAGCCTCCTCGAGACGCTTCTCGCCGCCCTCCACGCGGAAAAGCATCGGCAGCGTAGTGGCAAGAAAATCGCCCTGGCTGACGCGGCGAAGTTTCTCCAGGTTCCAGTTCGTGACGATGGGATGGCGCTTCTTGAGTGTGTGGCAAAGCTGCGGGGTCTCCTCGAAGATGTTGCCCTCGCGCCCGATGAAGTCGTAAAGCGACATCACCAGAGCTTCGCGAATGGGGTCAATGGCCGGGTTGGTGACCTGGGCGAACATCTGCTTGAAGTAATTGAACAGCAATTGGGGCTTGTCCGAAAGGCAGGCCAGCGGGGTGTCGGTTCCCATCGAACCCACCGGCTCTTCGCCGTTCTGCGCCATGGGGATCATGATGAGGCGGAGGTCCTCGTCAGTGTATCCGAAGGCGCGTTGGCGCATCAGGATGGTGGTGTGGTCAGTGGGCTGGACGCGGGGTGGGTCCGCCAACTGCTTCAGCGAAATCTGGTTTTCCTTGAGCCATTTGGCGTACGGCCGGCGCGCCGCCAACTTCTGTTTGATCTCCTCGTCGGGAATGATCGTTCCCTTCTCGGTGTCGACAAGAAGCATGCGGCCCGGCTCAAGCCTGCCCTTGAAGCGAATCTCGGCGGGACTTACCGGCAACACTCCCGCCTCCGAGGCCATGATGACCAAGCCGCCTTGCGTAACCAGAAAGCGGCCGGGCCGCAATCCGTTGCGATCCAGCTTGGCGCCGATCACACGCCCATCGGTGAAACACACGGCTGCCGGACCGTCCCAAGGCTCCATCAGCGAGGCATGATATTCGTAGAACGCCTTGACATCCTCCGGCATGGTTGCATCGCTCGCCCAAGCCGCCGGAATCAGCATTTCCATCACGTGCGGAAGCCGGCGTCCGGCGAGGGTAAGAAGCTCGACGGCGTTGTCGAGGTTGGCCGAGTCGCTGCCTCCCGGGGCAATGATGGGTTCGAGCTTCTTGATGTCGTCTCCGAAGAGCCGCGAGGCAAGAACGGAAGTCCGCGCCTGCATCCAGTTCACGTTGCCGCGCAGGGTGTTGATTTCTCCGTTGTGGCAGAGATAACGAAACGGATGAGCGAGATGCCAGGTGGGAAATGTGTTGGTAGAGAATCGCTGATGAACCAGGCAAATGGCGCTTCGAACTTCCGAGTTCGACAGTTCGAGATAGAAGTTGGCGATCTGAGGAGCGAGAAGCAGGCCTTTGTACACAATCGTCCGGGAAGAGAGCGAGGGAATGTAGAAGAAGCTCTTCTCGCGCAGGTCGGTATTGGCCACTTCCTTTTCGGCGCGCTTGCGAATGACGTAGAGCTTCCGCTCCAGCGCGTCCTGGTCCATCCCGTAGGCTCGCCGGATAAAGACTTGCTCGATGTAAGGTTGAGTGCTTCGGGCCAGGCGGCCAATCGTGTTGGCGTTCACCGGCGTGTCGCGCCAACCCATAACGGAGAGGCCCTCTTGAATCACGATCTCTTCCAGCAGGGCCTCGCAACGCATGCGCTCGTGCGGTTCCACGGGAAGAAACATCATGCCCACGCCGTATTCGCCGGGCGAGGGCAGAGCGAAGCCCAAACGCGTGCACTCCGCTTCGAAAAAGGCGTGAGGAATCTGGATGAGCACTCCCGCGCCGTCACCGGTCTGCGGGTCGCAACCGCAGGCGCCCCGGTGGGTGAGATTGATGAGAATCTCAATACCCTTCAGAATGATGTCGTGGCTCTTCTTCCCCGCAATGTCCGCCACAAAACCAATCCCGCAGGCATCGTGCTCGTTGCGCGGATCATAGAGACCCTGGGGCTCTGGCAAACCTCGGGGGGTAATGCTGCTGCTCATCTCTTATTATCTCTTGTGATTAGTATGGCTTAACAAAATGCCTCGAACTTAACACTTACCACGCCTGGCTGTGTCGGTGCGTGGCCCCCTTGCAGACACTGCGCCCTTTTCACCTCACAACTCAGTGTGCCCCACCGGGTGTACCAGGGTTAAATCAAAAGTTTTTATGAACGAGATAAAAAGTGGGATTCAGGAGTCAGAGATCGGAACCATGTGGTGCGGGGAGAAAACCCCTCACCCGTCCGGCGACGGCTGAAGACGGCGCCGTCACCGGACACCCTCTCCCCTGGGAGAGGGCAGTAGGTTCTCTGCTTTCTGCTATGCCAGCCCTGCCGCCGCAATCCCAGAGGCAGCAACGCTAACCACTTGGCTAGCCTCCTTGCCATGAACCAGGATTTCGTCTTTGCCCAGGGTGATGTCGCGAACCTCGCTAAATCCTTCCGGCAAGCCAGCCAAGAAGGCGATGTAGCTAGCCGTCAATCGGCCGCGGGCTGGCGCCGTAGAAAACGTCGGCGTGCCCAAGAGCGGTCCGCGGGCAAACGCTTCGCGGCGCGTCACCGGCAATGGGGCCGAGCCAAATTCCAAGCCGCGCGTTTCACTCCGGCCGTTCCAGGGGGGAGCTTCGCGCGAACAGTTTTCCTCCCAGATTGTGACCCAGGGGAAATCGGCGCGGCGGAAGCAATAGGCGATCAGGAGCCGCTCGCGAGTATTCAGTGCCCCAACATACTGCACGTCGCGCGACGGATCGGCAAGCAGCGAGGCAACCACCCCGAATCCCTTGCGAATCAGGCAGCGGGAAAGGTCGGCTTCGCCACCGGCACTGGCAGGCGCGAAAGGCCATTGAAACTCTTTCCCGAAGGCCAGCAGCGCTTGCTTGCCGTAAGCGTCGGGGCTGGTAATCCCTTTGGTGGCAGACATGAACACGCGGCTGTCCTGGGCAGAGACAAACGGAGGGCCAAGAGTGACATGCTGCGTCCAGTGGAAGAAGTGATCGAGCTTGCGTTGGTTGGTGACAGTCTCTTTGAGATAGACCACCGCCTCCCCCGCTCGCATCCCGATTTCGCGGCTGAACTCGAGGCCTGCCTCGGGCAAGCGGAGGGAAAGCGCGACGCATAGCTGGCCTCCGCGAAGGCGTTCGCCCGATTTGCGCCACTTCAGGCTCGGCGCCTCGCCGTGAGTTGACAGGCCCTGGGCGGTTTCGGCTTCCGAGGGCGGCCCGAAATAGTCCAAACAAATGTTGTGGCCGGCGATTCCGGAAAGAAGTTTGCCTTCTGTCAACGGCCCGTATCGTCTGGCGTGCGACCTCGCGACGTACTGAAGTGGTTCGATGGTCTTCCATGGGGGAGTCCAGAGGGGATTCAGAACGGGAAGGCCACTGCCCTCCGCAAAACGAAGTTCGGCAATGTGGCCGCCGCCCGTCAAATTCACCATTTGAATGAGGCCATTGCTGAGCGTATACGCTTCCCTACCCTGCCACTTGGTTTTTGAGCAAACAAGCTGTTGCGCTTTCGGCATGCTATGTTCACCGCCTTTTCTTGAGAGTTAGGACCTTACAGTCTAGGAGTCCAAGAGTCGAGGAGTCAAGAAGTCGTAGCGTCTCAGTTTGAATTTGTAGCGGCGAGTTTGCCTCGCCATATGGCGGCGTAAAGCCGCCGCTACGCCAAACGGAAGGTATCCCCTCGGATAGGCGGCAGCGCCCGGTCAAGAAATGAGGAAAGTCGGTAGTGTCCTAGTTTGGGCGTAGCGCCGACCTTTAGGTCGGCAAATGCTGGCCTGAAGGCCAGCGCTACCATCAAATTAGGACAGTACCGGAAAGTCCCCGTCGCATTTTCCGCTTGACAATCCCTGAATCTATGATAGCCTATTACTGTGGTCACGTTGGGGACACTTTGTCGTAGCCACCCGCACGCACGCCTTGAGGCGCATCGAGATGCGGAATGGCCCCCGCTCAAGGGGAAAGCGGCACACTTCAAAAAATGAAAAATCGTGGGAACGAAGCTAAGAAGTGCTTGAAAACAAAGGACGTCACTTTTTTTTCGTGCAAATCATGCGCAATTTTGCGCGCCAATGGGACGCTGAAAGGAGCAGACTGAGCGCATTTTGCCCAAAACGAAGCTATGACTTCCGAGTCGCAAGCCGGGGCCGCAACGTGACAACAAGTCGGCTAGACAAGCTTTGGATCTGCTTTCGCGTCATCCTAAAGGCCCGTCCCGTGAGCCCTGATCGTCAGTCGCCCGTGAGGACCGATGCGCCCCTCATTGCGTGACTGTGCAAGAGTGCATTGGATGTCGGTACCAGCGACGTGGTAAGGTATATTAACTTGATGCTATCGATGCAGGAGGCAACCCGGCAAAGAACTCCTTCGAGGAGTTTCGAATCGGCGCGCGCCACGGGGCGGCGTTCGCGAAAAGCGACTCATCGCCCAGCGGCAGCGTTATCGGCCCAGTCCGGGAAGACTGCTCAGCCGCTAACCCCCGTTCTCGCGCCGACCTCATCTCGGCTGAAGCGCGCACTCCCTCTGGCGACTCTTGTGGCGTTTGCCGTTCTGCCTTACCTCAACATATTGTTCAACGGTTTTGTCTACGACGACGACACTCAGTTGCTGAAGAATCCGTATGTGCGGAGTTTCGGCTACCTCAAGCAGATCTTTACTACCAACGTTTGGTCATTCAAAGAGGTCACCGACGTCACGAATTACTATCGGCCCATGATGACCCTGGGATACCTCGCGACCTACAAGCTGTTTAGCATGCGAGCCTATGGCTTTCACCTGGTCAGCCTGTTGCTGCACGTGCTTGTGGTCTGTCTGGTTTTTGTGCTGGCCGACCGTCTAACCGGCGACCGGTTCGCAGCCTTCGTGGCCGGCGCCCTGTTCGCCCTGCATCCGATTCATGCCGAATCTGTGGACTGGATTGCGGCAGTGACGGATCTGGAAGTGACTTTATTCTACCTGCTCGCTTTCTGGCTCTTTCTGGCGGCGAAGCCTGGAGGGCGGCGCTCGCTGGCTCCGCTTGCGGCAATGGGCGGCGCGTTTGTTCTTGCCTTATTGTCAAAGGAACAGGCGATGACTTTGCCGGCCCTGGCCACAGTTTATGAGCACTTCTATCGTGCGGACCGTGACGAGACCTCATTCACCCGGAAGTTGAGTCGTTATGGCTTGCTCTGGCTGTTGGCTTTAGCTTACCTGCTTTTCCGCTTCCGCGTTTTCGGAGCGCTGGCGCCCCACCAGAACTTTCCCCAGCTAACACTCTGGTCAATTGTCCTTTCCGCGATTGCTCTTGTAGGGCAATACGTTGGCAAGCTCCTTTGGCCGCTACAGCTTTGCGCTTTCTACGTTTTTCGCCCCAGCCAGAGCGTTTTCGACTTCCGCGTTGTCGCCGGATTGCTGGTTCTCTTCGGGCTCGCCGTTGCCTTCGTGGTTTGTTGGCGCAGCCGCGACCACAACATCCATTTCGTCTCCTTCGGCATCATGTGGTTCCTGGCGCTGCTGCTGCCTGTCCTCAACGCCCACTGGGTAGGAGCTAACGTATTCACCGAACGCTACCTCTATCTGCCGTCCGTGGCCGTAGTCTGGCTCGCCGGCTTAGGCGCGTCGAGGCTGTGGTCGCGTGCGGCGCGCCAGCCGGTGCAGCGGCAAGCGCTGGTGCTTGCCGGCGTCGCAATAGGCGGTCTTTTCGCCGCTCGCATTGTGAGCCGCAACCGCGACTGGAACAATGACGTCGTGCTCTTTGCTCAGACGCTCGAGCTTTCACCGCAGGCATACCAAATCCTCAATGACCTGGGCACGGTCTACTGGGACCAAGGTGCTGTGGACCAGGCGGAGAGCGTATGGAAACGCTCGCTCGCCATCAATCCCAGCAATCCCGCTGTGCTCAATAATCTAGGCATGGTGGCAGGCAAAAGGAAGCAATATGAGGAAGCAATCAGTTTCTTCCAGCGGGCCAGGGATCTGAGGTCGAACTCTCTGGACCCGTATTTGAACCTGGGGAGGGTCTACCGAGTCATGGGAAATCTGGGACTCGCCGAGGACGAGCTGCGAAAAGCGCTGGCGCTTTCGCCTCTCGACTACCGGATTCGCAATGAGCTCGGACAGACTCTCATATCGGAAGGCCGCACAACCGAAGCCGAGGAGCAATTCCGCGCTTCCATCCACAATGAGCCGCATGCTCTTGCCTACGACTTCCTGGGGATGCTCGAAATTCGTCGCAAAGCGATGGAGGCAGCGGAGCGCGACTTCCAGGCCGCCTTGACCCTGGCAGACTCTGATAGCAACGCGCATTTTGGATTGGGCTACATTTACAAAGCCGCGGGCCGCAAGGCCGAGGCCCTGAGTCAATACCAAGCCGGGCTGGCTGAAGATCCAAGCAATGCGCAGGCCCTCGAGGCCGTCCGGCAATTACAGCAACCAACTGGAAACTAAGGTGGCGAAGCTCGACAAAAACGGGTTCGAACCCAAGGCCGCGAACTGCGACGGCAGGCGCGTCATCATCATCGGCGCTGGTCCTGCGGGCTTGACGGCCGCCTATGAGCTTTCCAAGCATTCGGTGCCGGCTGTCGTGCTGGAAGCGGATTCGGTGGTGGGGGGAATTGCGCGCACGGTGAACTACAAGGGGTATTTCTTTGACATCGGCGGCCACCGTTTTTACACCCAATGGGGCGAAGTGCAGAAGATATGGGAGGAAATCCTGGGGGAGAGCTTCTTTCTGCGGCCGCGCCTTTCGCGGATCTATTATCGCAAGAAATTCTTCGCGTATCCCCTCGTACCCAGGAACGCGCTCTTCGGCCTGGGCCCCCTCGAAGCATTACGCACTGTGGCAAGCTATCTGCACGCCCGGCTCTTCCCGTTGCCTCAAGAAGAAAACCTGGAGCAATGGTTGTGCAACCGTTTCGGCCGACGGTTGTTTGAAAACTTTTTCAAGACTTACACCGAGAAGGTCTGGGGCATCCCTTGCAGCGAGATCCACGCGGAGTGGGCAGCGCGGCGCATTCGCGGGCTCTCACTAACCACAGCTCTGCACAACGCATTCTGGAAGCAAAAACGGCCGGGGGCAAAGACGCTCATGAATGAGTTCTATTACCCTGAACGCGGACCCGGCCAGATGTGGGAAACGCTGGCCGCCCGGCTGCGAGCCCGGGATTATCCGGTCCTGACTGACCATCCCGTGGTTCGAATCCGTCACCGGGATGGGAAGGTGACCGGCTTAGTGACCGCTGGGCCCGAGGGCGAGAAATACTTCGAGGGAACTGACTTTATAAGTTCGGCGCCCCTGCGGGAGCTGGTCAACTGCCTGGAAGAGCCGGCGCCCGAGGAGGTTCGGCGCGCGGCCAACCGCCTCCGCTACCGCGATTTCCTGATTGTCAGCCTCATCATCAATCGTAAGGACGTGGTGCCCGACAATTGGGTATACGTGCATGACCCGAGCGTGAGAGTCGGGCGAATTCAAAACTTCAAGAACTGGTCCCCTGACATGTTTGGGCATGGAGTATTTCGTCTTCCGGGACGATGACCTCTGGTCGAGCCCTGATGCCCGGCTCATCGACTTGGCGGGCAAGGAAGTCGTTCAACTAGGCTTGGTGCGCTGGGAGGATATCGAGGACGGAGCGGTGGTCCGCATGCCAAAGGCCTATCCCGTCTACGATCGCGGCTACGTCCAGCAGGTGAATACAATCCGACAATATGTGGAGCAGAACCTCACCAACCTCCAGTTGGTGGGCCGGAATGGTATGCACAAATACAACAACCAGGACCACTCGATGATGACCGCACTGGGCGCGGCGCGCAACATCCTGGGCGCCCGCTGCGACTTGTGGGCGATCAATACCGAACCCGAATACCAGGAAGAGAGAAAGCTAGCCGACTAAAATGGCCTACCGAGCCGCGCGCACGCCCACCCGCCGCTGGTGGGCGCCCCTAAACCCAACCCCCTCGAGTGACCTGCCGCTGGGCCGCGGCCGGATCGGCCCCCTGCTACCAGCCATTTTGCACCAGTACCGAGTTGATTTCATGGTCAGCTCGGGGAGCTTCGCACGAGCCCTGCCTAAGATATAAACAATCGCCATTCAAGCACCCAGCCAAGTCGAAAGTGTGGCTCGGATCGGTAAGAGTTCCGCCGACAAGAACGGCGTTAAAACTCTTCCACTCCTTCTTCATGTCCTCTGCTCCTCCCAGCACAACGATCGGAACATTCTGATGCAAGTGCGCATAGTCTCCAAGGGTGAACCACGGGATACCGGAGACTCCCACGCCGCAAAGGGCCGAGTCGTGGCTGAGTTCGTCGAAGGCGCGCAAGTTGCCGGACCATTTGTACCAATCGATTTGCGGAACCAGCAAACAGGAACAGGCCGCAACGAAAGCCACGCCGCCGGCCATGATCGTCCGTGGCGACAAGGGCGATTTGCGCCGGGAGTTCAAAGCCGGAATCAGCTCCACGACGCCCAGCGCCGCGAGTGTAATTTCAAGCGGCATAAGCGGATACAGATAGCGCATGTCGCCAAAGTGGAAGCAGGAATGAAAGGCGAGATGGACCAGCGCTATCGCCGCCAGGATCGGGCTGCGGCGAATGCCTAGAATAATCAGCAGTGCCACAGGACCAAGATGCGCCAGCAGTAATCTCGGATATCCAATCCATGGCGGGATTTTCTCCAGGCGTTCCCCAACTTCGGCGCTAGCGAGCTTCGGGACCGATAGCTCGTGGGCGTGGACCCGGAAGTACTCGATGAGAGACTGGAAGGGATGCCCCCACGTCACGGCATCCACCATGCCAAAACAGAGCACCGGCAACAGAAGCCCCGCGGCCAGAGGGATAACCCGCTTTCGCCAGTTCGAGTAGCAAAAGCAAAAAGCTGCCACGGCCACCGCCGGAGCTAACTGGATGCGCAGCGCGACGGCGAGCCCGCAGAAGATTCCCGCCAACAACATGCGTCGGTTTTCCTTAAACCTATCTCCATAAACCCCCAGATATAAGCCTGGCAGCAGGACGTGAGCGGCCAGCACCTCATTCAAGGTTTTCGGACCGTAATAGACCAGCTCATACCAGATTGCGCAGGCTCCCGCAGCAATAATCGCTCCCTCGGTCCCACCCGCCCGCTTGCCCCAGGCGAAGCCGAACCAGATAGTGGTAAGAGAAACCAGCGAGAGCACAATGACTATCCCTGCCTCATACCCTGTTGATCCGGTGGCGATCCAATCCGTGCTCCGCATCACGCCCGCCAGGAAGGCCGGAAACACCCAGGAGCGCGCTCCACGTCGCCATTCCCACGCCGCCACCCCGTAACCGTACGCCAGGCGATGCGCGGGTTCCTGCACCTCCAGAATCTCGTCCGTGTGCGTGGCGTTCGGGAATTTCAGGGCCGCGCCCACCCGAAGAAAGAGGCCAATGAGCATAAAACCCAGCAAAAGAAGCCGGGCCGACGACGATGATCTCATTTGTCTACCCGCCTCGGTTCACTTCGGAAGATTTTGCCATTCCTGTCGCATTCTCGCGCTCGCCACGCACGCCACGCCGGAGGATTCCAACTGGAATCCACGCGGCGGCCACAGTGCCAAACGTTATGGTGCTGTAAAAAAAGTAGAACCAGTGGAGAGGAACGGCGCCAAGCAAGAAAAACCAGCCGCGTTTTCGCCGGAAAAACCCGTAGAGATCCCGATTCAATACAAGCAGTACCGACGCCATGCCAGCAGCAGCGAGGAAGAAAATCGGAAAGAAAAAACCAGCGATGGCGGTCAGTACGAACAGCAGGACGGCGGCCGCGCTCCATCGCGCCGAAGCATTGAGGTTGAGATCCTTCGGCGCTCCACCCTGGGCCAGGATCAAACGTGACCACGGCGCCGCTCTCTGAAGGATGTCCGAACGCAGGAGTTTTCGGAACGTCCAGCGTTTGAGATGCGTGGCCTGCATCGCTTTCACCAGCCGGATTCTCTTGCCTTGCCGGCGCAAGCGGATTCCCAGTTCCACGTCTTCAATGCTGGGCTTCTTGTGCTCCTCACCGAAGCCGCCTGCCTCCCGGAAGGCTGTCTTGCGAATGGCCCCGCAGCCTGTCCAGAAAGTGGCTGCGTCTTCCGCCGCGTGTTGATGAACGTAATGATGCATCAGGTTTTTGTATTGCGAGACGAGTCCCTTGGCCGCCGGCGTGTCGTCATACGACCCGAAACAGGCATCAATCGCGGCGTCTCCACGCAGAGTTTCTAACGCCAGTCCCAGCGTGTCAGGATGCAGCGCGACGTCGGAATCGGTGAAGAAGAAAATCTCACCCTGGGCAATTTCGGCGCCCCGGTTTCTGGCGAAAGCGGGGCCGCGCGGCGGGGGCGAAAGGCGAACAACCTGTGCCCCGTAGCGTTGGGCGACCTCTGCAGAACCATCGGTTGAGCCGTCGTCCACGACGATGACTTCGTCCGGCCGGGTCTCGGAGCTCATTACGGCCTCGAGGCAGCGGCCTAATTCTTCTCCCCCGTCATGGACCGGGATGATCACCGTCAGCTTCTCCCGCGGCTTGGGCCGTGGGCTGCTCCCTGCCGCTGCTAACGAGTTCGCAATGCCGGTTTCGTGTTTGGCTCGGTTCATGGTTGATCTTGCGTTAAATGCCACGCTTGCGAGATTCGGGAATTCTGCCGCTGAAATGTCCTCTTCATTATCGGCGCACGAGCCATGCCGGCGCCCAACCGGCCCGCTACAAAGTTATATTCGCGCTGACGGATCAGCCGACCAGACGTTCGCACTCATCAATTTTCGTGCCCGCCAGTATACCCGCACCAGCACACTGCTGCCAGAGAATTTAGTAGCTCATCCGTCGGCTGGCGGAGTGAGACCCAAGGAGACGCGAAGTACACGTCCTTATCCTCGGGGGCGGGTAAGTCCTGGGGGAAGCAGCCGGATTGCCTGCAAGTTCACGAAAAAAGTTTGGTAGCGGGGGGGCGGATCGAACGCCCGACCTAGGGATTATGAGACCCTCGCTCTACCACTGAGCTACCCCGCCACAATGAAAGCTGGAACGTAGGGCCTATTCACAATACTAGGGTAAGAGCGCCCGCGCGGTCAAGATTACGAGTGTTCACCGTAGTGCCCTCGTTTGGATGTAGCGCCGACCTTCAGGTCGGCAAATGCCCCGACAGGTCGGGGCGCTACGGGTCAAATTAGGACACTACCAGTGTTCAGGTCCGTTTCAGGCGGGTTGCATTGGTCATCGTCAGGTCGGTGTAGTAGTCTGTAGCGAGGCAAGCAGCCGGCATATTCCCCTAGTGTCTTGGTGCCTTGGTGGTTTATCCAGCGGGCGGACTATGCCATGCGGTAGAAGCCGAGTTGTGCGTCGCCATGCCGGATCAGGCGCTGGCGGCGCAGGCTCCCGTACGCTTCTTCGAGCAGACAGTGCCGAGAGTGTTCCGCGATGACCAGGGATTGGGAATCCAGCAAATGTGAGCGCGCGAGAAGCCGCAGCACGTGGTGGTACTCACCAATCTCGTCATAAGGCGGGTCCACGAAGAGGTAATCGAACCTCGACCCTTCCCGATCGAGGCGCTCCAGCCCCTTTGTGACCGAGGCCCGGATCAGGTAATAGCCGGACTTGATGCCCAGGGCCTCCAGATTCTTGCGAATGAGCTGCTGCGCTGGGCGGTGGTGTTCGATGAATACCACCTCGCTTGCCCCACGGCTCAGCGCCTCAATCCCTACCGCACCGCTTCCAGCGTAGGCATCCAGGAAGGCCGCGCCCTCCACTTTGGGGCCTAGCACATCGAACAGCGTCTCGCGCATTTGATCGGATGTGGGGCGGAGATTACCGCCTTTCAGCGTCCCAAGGTGCAGCCCGCGATATGTGCCGGAAATCACTCGCATGGAAAGAACTGAATCATTCTCTCATAGAAGCGTTGTTTCGGACCAGTGGTGTGAAGGGCGGGCAGTGTCCTAATTTGCCTCGTAGCGCCCCGACCTGTCGAGGCATTTGCCGACCCTTCGCTGTGCCCAGGGCAGGCTCTAAAGGTCGGCGCCACCTTCGAATTAGCACACTACGGAAGGGCGTGTGCATTGCGCAGTTGGGGTTGAGCGAGAAAGCATGAAGCGTCATTCCGAGCGAAGCGAGGAATCTCGCGTCACGCTGTAAATGTTCAGAGCGAGATTCCTCGCTTCGCTCGGAATGACATTGCATGCTTTCCGGAGTTCGCATCAGCCGCCGGGGAGGGAGGACTGCTTTCTGCTTTCTGCTTTCTGCTTTCTGCTTTCTGCTTTCTGCTTTCCCTCACGCCACGCTGGCCAGCCGGTAGCGCCGCGGCCACTCGACCCGCAAGTAGCCTGCAAACGCTTCCAATTCCTGGCGAGATGAAGGGTGCTCAACAAAGTTCGAAGCTTCCCGCTTAGCCCACTCCAGGATTTCCTGATCGCGGATCAAATTGCCAATCCGGAACGTCGGGATGCCCCATTGGCGGGTGCCGAAAAACTCTCCCGGGCCACGCAACCGCAAGTCGATCTCCGCGATCTTGAACCCGTCCGTCGTCTCTACCATGGTTTGAAGCCGTTGCTGGGCCAATTCGTTTCGTGACGGGGACGCAACCAGAAGGCAGTATGATTTCTGCGCGCCTCGGCCGATGCGTCCGCGCAGTTGGTGCAACTGGGAAAGCCCGAATCGCTCCGCATGCTCGATGAGCATCACCGTGGCGTTCGGAACGTCCACGCCCACTTCCACCACCGTGGTCGAGACCAGCACTTGGACTTCACCCAGCTTGAAGCGGCGCATCACGTCTTCCTTCTCATCGCTCGGCAGGCGCCCGTGCAACAACCCCACACGAAACTCAGGGAAGACGCTGTGCGAAAGCTGCTCGAACATGCGCACCGCGGGCTTCAAGTCGAGTTTGCCACCCTCCTCGATCACCGGATAAATCACGTAGGCCTGCCCGCCCTGGCGCACCTTCTCGCGAATAAACTCGAAAGCCCGCGGGCGAGCGTCTTCCTCCACCAGGCGGGTTTCGATGGGCGTTCGGTTGGGCGGCAACTCGTCGATGACGGAGTAATCCAAGTCGCCGTAAAGCGTCAGGGCCAGCGTGCGAGGAATAGGAGTGGCGGTCATCACCAAAACGTGAGGGTTGATCGCTTTGCGCATCAGCCCGAACCGCTGCAAGACTCCAAAGCGGTGCTGCTCGTCCACCACCACCAGCCCCAACCTCGAAAACGCCACGTCTTCTTCCAGCAGAGCGTGGGTGCCCACAATGAGATTAATCTCTCCCCTCCCCATTCTCTCCTTTATCTCCGCCTTGTCCGACGCCTTGCGCGCGCTGATTAACAAGTCAATCTGGTAAGGCAGCGGCTGCAACAGCGCTTTGGTGTAGAGGTAATGCTGAGTGGCCAGGATCTCCGTGGGGGCCATCAACGCAACCTGGTACCCGTTTTCTATGGCCAGGATCGCTGCCTGGAGGGCAACGATGGTTTTCCCGGACCCCACATCGCCCTGTAAAAGGCGATTCATGGGCCGGGCAGAACACATGTCGTCCACCACCTCCTTCAGCACCCGCTTCTGCGCGGCAGTGGGATGGAAGGGTAAAATGCTGCGAATCGCGGCGCGGGCGCTGGCCTTGGGCTCGAACTTGATTCCTGGTGCGGATTTCGCCTTGCGCCGCCGCAACGCAAGGCCTGCGCCGACGTTGAAGAATTCCTCGAAGATCAGGCGCACCTGCGCGGGTGTGCGGAAATTGCACAACTGTTCCAGGGACTGACCGGAGTCAGGAAAATGGGTTTGGCGAAAAGCCGTGGCGCGGTCCACCAGCCCGTTCCTCTCGCGCACCGACAACGGAAGCCGGTCAGGCACGCTGTCGCCGAGGGCAGACAGCGCGGTCCAGATCAACCGCCGGATGACCCGCGTGCCCAGCCTGCCGGTGCTTTCGTAAATCGGTACAACCCTTTCCACTTCAATGGAGTTCCCGCCCTCGGATTCCGCCTCCGGCAATACTTCGTATTGGGGCTGAACGATTTGTAAATTGCCTGCGCCGTAGTAATCGCGCTCCACCTTCCCGTAAAAGAAAACTCGCTGCCCTTGGCGGAAGACCTTTCCCTTTTCCAGGTAGACTGCGTTGAACCACAGGCAGCGGATCATGCCGCTCGAGTCCCGAGCTGCGAGATCATAAATATAGGAGCCCTTTCGAGTCCTGGTCAGGCCACAGGTCAGAACCTGCGCCAGAATCGTCGTGGTCTGGCCGGGAACCAGGTCACGAATCAGGGATATGCGGGTGCGGTCTTCATAACGAAAAGGCGTATAGTAAAGAAGGTCTTCGACGGTGCGGATTCCTCGCGTCGCCAGAAGCTGGGCTCGCGCCGGCCCCACACCTTTCAGGTACATCACTTCCGAGGCCGGCGTGAGGGTTGTAGTTGGCATCGCGCTTCAGCGTTTCCTATTATACAGTTTCCGGCTGAACTGACCGCGGTTTTGGTGTCTAAAGCTCGTATGTCTGACAACGAGAAAATGAAGCCCTTAACCGCTAAATGGTTAAAGTACCTGGCTGCAATTCTGGTCGGCAATGGCCTCTATTTTGCCGTAAACCGCTATCTGCCGGAACCTGCCAAGCATCACGCCTTCAGGTTCGACCTCGGGACGCTAGTGGATTTCTGGCTATGCCTGGTGGTGTACGGACTGATGGAATTGGGAACTTTTCTAAGGAAGCACCGTGACCGTTGAAAGACGGTATAAACGAACACCACGGGCGACTTCGGTGTTTCAGGCAGGGGTCACAATCTCCCCTCACGTTTGGCTGGGATGACTTGGTTATCGCCACGATAGTAATTTTTTGCTTTTCCCACCGCAACACTGTTGGTTATACTTGTATTGGCAATTCGGTTCGGGAGGTCGCCGGACGCTTATCCGCTTGAAGTCGACGCTGATCCCCGGCAGGCTTCCGAACCGCTATTTGTACCCAGTGAGCAATCCTCTTTCGGGGCGTAAAGAACATCCGGCACTCAGAGAAGTGATCGACGCGTAGCGTTGCGACCAAACGTCAGAATCTCGGCGCGACGCCAGCGGCGGCAACGGAAGAGCCCTGGACGAGTCAATCTGGAAACCAGCAGGAGGATCCAAGATATGGAACTTAATGGACAGGTTGGCGAAACAGCCGGCAAGATTTGGCACTTACTTAGCGAGGAGGGACCCCATACAATTTCGCAGCTCAAGAAAAAGCTGAACGGCTCCGGCGAGCTGGTCAGTTTCGCCTTGGGCTGGCTGGCTCGAGAAGACAAAGTCGACATTACGCAGCAAAAGAGGGTCTTTACAGTCGCACTCAGATAAGTCCAAAGCGGGCCGGTCAGCAGCGGCGCAAGGGACCGTGAGCCTCTAGAACCAGGCCTGACGATAAGGTTGGTCTCCAAAGGCGCAAAAACAGCGCCGCCGTCGAACTTAACGACCAGCGAGAGGTCTACCAATGAGCGCACAAGTCATTGCCCTATTAGTTTTTCATCAAACCGAGCCTTTCAATGAGATCAAGGCCGCTTTGGGGAAAATCGCTGTCCCGACCGAGCGGGCGCAGACCTTGGCTGAGGCGAAACATGCCCTGTCCGAGGCGAATCCGCCTTTATTGGCCATCACCGAGAGCGAGTTGCCCGACGGGAAGTGGTCTGACATTCTAGCCTTCTCCGAGAACCCGTCTTCACGTGTCAACGTTATTGTCGTGGGACAGACAATTAACGCCAACCTGTATGCTTCGGCCATCGAAGTCGGAGCTTTCGACTACATCGCCCCTCCATTCGAAGGCGTAGATCTGGCTCACGTACTCCGGTGCGCCGCAGATAATGCTTTGGCGCGGCGTGAGACGGCAAAGCACTCGCGGCCCAGCGCAGAGCAGTTGCTTCCAGTTACTGTGAAGAGCCAAGGGAGTGCCTGAACGAAGTGCTCTGCACGGATACGATGTCCGCCGAACGGAGGTGGTGAGTTGCGCCCCGTGGGCCATTTCCGAAACCCGGCACTCGGGTCCTATTCTACAGGATTGACTATTGTTTTCAGTGGGTTGTGGTGAATTTCCCCCGCCATGGCCTAGCCTGCTGTTCTCTACTTGACTATACCCCACTACTTTTGTTATAGATAGAGGTGAGGCTTCCGGTGAAGCGCCTCATCGGGCCCTCCATCTTTGGTTGGAACATTCTGAAATGAAAAGCCTTAGCCGACAAGCAAAGGCGGCATTCGGAACCTCAGGCAAGCGGAGGATTCGCGCCAGTCGGTCATCTGTGCGATCCAGACGGGCTCGTTCTACTCGAACCGCTCATCCACGCGTGGCTTCGAGCGCCTCCGCGCACTCAGTGGCCCGTGCTACCGGTCATCAACCCAACCCACAAACCACCGATCTTCGGCATCCTGAACCAATGTTTCAAAGTGCAGTCAAGAATTACGAACTCGGCGCGCGTGCTTTCCACAAACAGAATTTTGAGAAGGCCAAGGAAATCTTCGAAAAGCTGGCATCGAGTGGAGTGGCAGGCGTGGCGGAGAGGGCGCGGGTTCATTTGCGTCTGTGCGAGAAGAAACTCAGCCGCCCTGCTCCGGCGCCGAGGAAGCCCGAAGATCTATATACGCTGGGGGTGGGAGCCCTAAACTCTCGCCGTCTTGATGACGCCATTGAATACCTCAACAAAGCTCAGAAGTCGGCGCCCAAACTCGAGCACGTTTGCTACGCGTTGGCCGCCGCTTATTCGCTGCGGGGAGATGCGGAAAACGCTTTGCAGAATCTGAAGCTGGCCATCGCTCTGCGGCCTCAGAACCGCATCCAGGCCAGACGCGACGAAGACTTCCGGGCGCTGGCAGCCGATGCTCGCTTTCGCGAACTAGTCTTCAATCCGGGGCTTTAGCTCTTCGGGTCTCGTAGCGGCGGCTTTCCGCCGCTGTCACCCACGAGCAGGGCGCCGCACGGTCGCCGCCGCACGGGAGTGTCATGCAGGTTGTTGCTATTGGTGGTGGTACGGGTCTGTCCACCCTCCTACGGGGTTTGAAGCCTTATCTTCCCGTAATCGCGGACACCGCTGGTCGCAAGGCCAAAATACTCAGATTGACTGCCGTCGTCACGGTTACGGACGAGGGCGGCAGTTCCGGCCGTTTGCGTCGTGACTTCCGAATTCTCCCGCCGGGTGACATCCGCAACTGCATGGTGGCGCTGGCGGAGGACGAACAGCTCCTCACAAAACTCTTCAACTACCGCTTTTCCACCGGCCACGGCTTACGCGGACACAGCCTCGGCAACTTGTTTCTGGCGGCCCTCACCCACCTAACGCGCGACTTCGCCAAGGCAGTCCGGCTTTCGAGCGAAGTCCTGGCCATTCGAGGTGAAATCTATCCTTCCACGCTCTCCGACGTCCGGCTAAAGGCTGAACAAGCCAACGGCCGGATCATTTACGGCGAATCGCGTATCACAAGGACTGCAATTCCCATCCAGCGCTTGCACATTATCCCCAGCCGCTGCCGCCCCTTGCCGGAAACCCTCACCGCGATCGAGCACGCCGACCTCATCACGGTCGGTCCCGGCTCGCTCTACACATCCCTCATACCCAATCTGCTAGTCCGGGGCATTCCCGAACGGATCGCTCGCTCCAAAGCGCTGAAGGTTTATATCTGCAACCTGATGACTCAGCCGGGTGAATCGCGCGGCTACTCTGCCGCCGACCACCTGCGCGCTCTGCACGAACATGCCGGGCGCAGGCTTTTTGATGCCGTGATCCTGAACACCGGCAAAGTCTCGGCCTCGTTGCGCAGGCGATACGCCGCGGATGGCGCGGCGCCCGTGCTGAATGACCTGGCGGAAGTGCGCGCTCTCGGGGTCGTTCCGGTGCTTGCAAATGCCCTTGTCGAAGACCGAGTTGCGCGCCACGATTCCGATCGCTTGGCAAAGTTGCTGCTGAGATTAGTTGAGAGTCGAGAGTCGAAAGTCAAAAGTTGAAGATCGAGAGCGAAGACGGTCAGCTCTCGTTTGCAGCTACACTTCCGGGCAGACTGAGCAGTTTGAGCTGAATTGGCTCTTTCGCTCCTTGCGTCCTCAGTCAAAAGCTCTTTCGCCAAACACCGCCCACCTTCAGCGAGATGGCCCGCCTGAATTTACTGGATTGCAATTGTCGGAGCGTTATGGTATCCGTTAGCCGCTCTAAACGGACGTTCCGCCAAGGTGCTGGGCTGCGCGCGGGGGCGGCGGGACTGGAGGGGGCTCGCCGAGATAGCGACATGTTATGGACAGCATAACCGAGGAAGCTCCGTTCGTACATGAGGTTCCGGTCGAGGTCGTGGACATCGCGAGGGCCGTTTGTCCCCCGAATCCCGTGATCTGCGAAATTGGGAGCCGCGATGCCCTAGACGGGATCTACCTCTCGAAAGCCCTTGATGCCGCGGAGTGCCACATCTTTGAGCCTAACCCCGCCTCGATCCAAACCTGCCTCGCCAACCTTGCCAGCCACGGCCGAGGGCGCAACGTTTACTTCAATCCCCTGGCCCTGTCCGAGGCTGAGGGGCACGTGGACTTCTTTCCCGTCAACCCTGAGAAATCCGTGAACAAGGACCTGGGGTTTTCGTCCATGTTTCGAGTCAACCCGGCCTACGCGTCCGAGCGACGAGGCAGTATCATCCAAGATCGGATCACAGTTGGTGCGACGACCCTGGACTCCTACTTTCAGGGCAGGCGGAGAGGGCCGGACCTGCTCTGGATTGACGTGGAAGGCGCGGAGAAGCTCGTTCTGACCGGGGGGGAAAGTGTGCTCAAGAGCGTCACGCTGATCCACATTGAGGTGTCTTTCCGCCCCATGCAGGTCGGCAAGCCGCTCTGGTGGGAAATTGACGGGTTCCTCCAGGGCCGGGGGTTTCGGCTGCTTAGGTTTGTGGGAGTTTCGCGCTTGAAGGCGTTCATGGTTGTTCACAAGCTGTTGCCAAACCTGCCGTGGCGGTGGAACGCCGTTTACCTTCGCGGGGATAAGCTCTCAGTCCTCCGCTTACACAGCCGGGTTCGCAATCAAGACCAGCGACGTCCGCCCTCCTGACGAGGCCGAAAAGGCGCGAACTCAAGACTCTCAACTCTCGACTCCTATGGATGGTGATGCGAAGGGGCGAGAAGGAATACCACTACCCAGACAGCTACCAGTACGACCAAGGCGATCCAAACGCCGCGGTGGCCGAAGTTGAGTGTATAGCCAACTCCAAACCGCTTTTCAACAAACACCGCCGGATCGTCCCGATTGACGTAGAACAGACCCAGCTTCCAGTACTGGTCGCGCGTGCGGTCGCCGACCGGCGCTGTGCCACCAGCGGCAGACACTCCGGCGCCGGCCAAGCGCGTTCCGCCCTGGCCGTAACGCATCACGAGCATCACGACGACCACCACGAAGCCTAATGCGATGACAAGTACCGGAACGACACCCGGCGGACCTGCTTGCGGATGAGACAATGGCGTCAACCCAATCCATGTGAATTGGAGTGCCAGGAGATACTGAGCGGCCACCAGTATCGATGCGACCATTTTCCGAAAGCGCTGCTCGCGTTCGCCCGGTGGTCCGGCCGCTTGGATGGGCCGCGACCAGCGAAGCAAGGCGTGAGCGAGAAACCCCATGAAGGCGCACAACACAACTCCCATCAGTAGCGGTCCGTACACTCCGCTAAAAGTGCGAGTGCTCCAGTTGTTGGGCTGCCCGTTGGCTCCCCAGTGGATGGCAAATGACTCGGGAATCTGCTCCCAGTGCGCATGCAGCCATATTCCCGTCCCTGCCAGCACGGCGAAAGGCGGAAACTGGAGAAGCCATCCACCCGGCAGGTGCGCTGGCCGCGGCGCCAGCGCCGCCTCCCTGACAGTTGCCGGCGCGACGGCGTGGGGCAACACCTGCCGTCGAGCCCGATAGTAAGCGAAGAAAACGCCGGCGCCCTGCAAGAAAAGCCCGCCGAGCGTTGAAACCGGCGCGTATTTGAACTCACCGATTCGCGCCGGAGCCAGGACAACGAGAAGCGCCAAAACGCTGGCTATCGCCACTTCCAGGCGGTAGCGTTTGAGAACGGACCAACCCTCTTCTGAGTCGCGGAACTCAGCGGGCACCGTCACGGCAAAATAAACGTCCGGACGCGTCATCCGCGGCATCAGGTAATACAAGACCAGGCAGACCACGACTACAAAAGCCATAACGAGGCTGGGCATTAAAGACCATTCGGTAACCATTGTAGTGCTCCGGGGCTACGCGTATTGTTTCACATCCTCTCACGCCGTGGGCCAAACTGTATCCCGGCGCGTCAGGTCCGGCCTGTCCCGTCGACTTACGGAGCACGACATCAGCGAGCAGCAATCCAACTCGCAATGTCGTCCAGCGTTCCCTTGGCCACGTGGCTGGGTTTGTCGTAGTCGGCGGGCGAGGGTGGGTTGCCGGCCGCAGTGAAGAGATGGCAGAGGCCCGGATAAGACTTGATCGTGACGTTCTTATGGCCGGCCAGAGCCTTCTCCCAGCCTTCCAGGTCCTTGCGCGTGACCTGATAGTCGCTCTCAGCTTGCAGCACCAGAATCGGTATGGTTAAACGGGCCGCGGTCGCGGCTGGATCGTAGGAGCGCAAGTCGAGAACGTAAGCAGCCGGCAGCGGAATGCCCATCATGCTCACCGTATCGCCCGACTTAAGCGAGGGGTTGTCATAATCCTGGGCAAATTTCTGGGCCGCTTCAATCTGCGTTTTTGCTCCCTCCCCGGCAGGCCCACTCAAAGAGGCCAGATATTTGACCTGCTCCACGACGATCTGCCCAAACGGCCGCGTACTGCCCGCCATAATGATAATGCCGGCGATTTGATTGTCCCCTTCCGCGATGCGTGGCGCCAGCATGCCGCCCAGGCTGTGGCCGAGAACGAAGCGTCGCGCCTTCTGCACCTCAGGCCGGCTGCCGAGAAGCGCCACCGCCGCCCGCGCATCGTCAATGACTTCCTCCTTGACGGTCAAGTTCCCCAAGTCTTTCTTGTACTGCGCAGCGTACTTGTGGGTTCTCTTATCGTAACGCAGCACAACGATACCGCGGCTGGCCAGCCCCCAGGCCAAATCCTTGAACGGTTTATTCGACCCAACGGTCTCGTCCTCGTCGTTTGGGCCTGACCCGTGCACGAGTACGACTGCGGGGAACAGCCCCGCGCCGTTCGGCTCGGTGAGCGTGCCAGGCAGTTGCCACGGATCGGCGCCGATCGTAACCTGCTCCTCGTGGAAAGCGCTCAGGTTCGCGTAGTCAGGGGGATTCCAGGCAGCCGCCGGCGGGACAAGGAAAAGGCCCGCGATCTTGCCATCCTTGTCAAACGCGAGCCTCAAGTTGAGAGGCGATTTCTCAAAGTCGCAGGCGAGCGTGACCACGTGATAGCTCTGCATCTCAACCGATGTCGCACTCTTCACAGTCTTGAGCGCGCCCACTTTTGCGGCGGTCGCGTCCCAGAGAATCTGGAGCTTCTCGAGCGGCAAGGCAGAGGCCATTGTGGCGTCGAAGCGAGCCTCCACTTTGTCGTACTGCCGGCCCGCCAATTCCTGCGCCACCTCTTTCGCCAGCGCTTCGAAGTCCTGCCCGCAAAGCTGCGGAGCCAGCCCAGAGAGCAAAACCAGCGATGCTGCTGCCAAAACCTGAACTCGGTTCATCGTCGTTCTCCTTGCTCGAGCTTCACGACTAGAGCCGTAAGCTCGCGGACCACCGCTCCCGCTGGCACGCCTTCCGCAAGCGCTTTGACAACCAATTCGTCCAATCGCCGGCGGAACTCCGCTTCGGCGCGCGGCGTGGGCGGCGGGGCCGGCCGTTCAATCACTGTCGCGCCGCGCCCGCGTCGCAAATCCAGCCAGCCTTCCTCAGCCAACTGCCGATAAGCCCCGGCCACGGTGTTGTGATGAACGCCGAGGTCCAGGGCGAGCTGACGGACTGAGGGAAGCTGGTCGCCGGGGCGGAATTGACCCGCCAGGAGCGTAGCACGCAGGCCCCGGACGATCTGTTCGGAGGCAGGCAGGTCGGAGGCCAAGTCGATCTGAAGCACGGGAGGGTGTTCAGCCATAGTCTAATGTACATGTACAATGTACTATGTCGACCGTACTTTGTCAAGCCCCTTTCGGTAGTGCCCTAATTCAACTGGTGTAGGCGTAGGGCTTGCCCTACCCTCGTCGGCCCAGCAACCCGCCGGGGACGGCAAGCCGTCCCCCTACATCGCGGGTCGTCATCGAGGGATTGAAGGCCCTTTAGTACCATTGCATTGGGAGCTAATCATGTGTAAATTACCCTTGGCGTGAGGAGGTTCTAATCGATGTGGTCGAAACTCGTACGACAGCTCCAGGAGGTGAACAAAGAACTGTGGCTATTGTTGATGATGTTCGCCATCCTCGCGGGAGTGAATTACCTGATATCTTCGGACCGCATGCTTCTGGGCTTCTACGTCTTGCCTTCGGTCTATTCCGCTTATTTCCGCGGGCGCCGTCACGCGACCTTGACGGCCCTGCTCAGTCTCTTGTTAGTGGTTCTGGTTGTTTACATGAATCCGCACTTGTTCACAGTGGAGGGCCCAATCAGAATAGTGGCTGAAAAGTGGTGGGACATTGCCGTCTGGGGCGGAACCTTGATCGTGATCGCCTACGCGATGGGCACGCTGTACGAGAAGAAGCAGGCGCAGATCGTCGAGTTGCGGGATGCCTATAAGGGTATCGTGGTCATCCTCCGCCAAATGACCGCACACGACAAGTATACGCACGACCACTCCTTCCGCGTGGCAGCCTACGCAACGACAATTGCCAAGTGCATGGGGTTTGATGCGGACCGGGTGGACGATGTTTGGGACGCCTCCTTGCTGCACGACCTCGGCAAATTGGATACCTCCCGCGAACTGCTGCACAAGGCGGGACGTTTCACGGCCAGCGAGTATGAAGAGATGAAGAAGCATGTAGAGAAAGGAGCCCTGCAGATTGAACCCGTGAAAGGGCGGCTGTACCGTATCATCCCCATTATTCTCGCCCACCATGATCGATTCGATGGCTCCGGATACCATCCGACCAAGGCAGAGGAGATTCCGCTCGAGGCGCGCATCATTGCGGTTGCTGACGTGTACGATGCCATGACCAGCGATCGGCCGTACGCCAAGGCGATGTCGCCCCTGGACGCCAAGGAGGCTATTTCTAAGGGAGCGGGAACGAACTTTGACCCGGCCGTGGTGAAGGCTTTCCTCAAGGCCTTTCAGAGCGGATCGTTGGAAGTCGATTTCACAGCCTTGGATATGGTGCGCGCGTAGTTTCAGTCTAGGGCGGGCCGAACCTCAGGGCCGAGCAGATTAGCAGCCTCCGCTGGTCAGGACAGCGGCGGAGCCGCAAACGACAACCCGTCGGCTGAAGCGCGATTTGAATGACATCTCACCGATTCCCCTCCTTAACCAGGAGGAGGAACTGATCGCGGACCCATATTAACCCCAATCTTCTCCCCGCGGCGTATGCTCGCGCATGAATGCGGGATCGATCTCAAGGCCGAGGCCCGGACCTTCCGGGAGCCGGAACATCGATTTCTTGATGAGCTGCGGCTTGCCCACGGCCATGTTTTCGACGACGCGCTCGATGTGCCCCAGGCGGCTCTCGCAGCGGTAGAAGTTGGGAATCGAGGCGGCGAGATGAACGGATGCAAACGTCCGCACCAGCGACCCGACGTTATGCAGAGCCATCGGCACTCGATTCAGTTGCGCGTACTCGGCAATCCTCCGGCAGCCCGTGAAGCCGCCCGCAAAAGAGATGTCCGGATGGATGATATCCACCGCCATATTATCGATAAATGGTTTGAACTCTTTCACCATTTCAACCTTCTCCCCGGTCAGAACCGGGGTACGCGTCGCCTGCTTAACGGCCATCCAGCCTTCGCAATACTCCACCCTGTTCAGCGGGTCTTCGATCCACTTGGGGTTGATGGCCTCGGTGGCCCGCGATACGGCAATGGCGCTGGGGACATCATACTGGTTGTGGCAATGGACCGCGATGTCGATGCGGTCCCCCACCGCCTCGCGCAGGTTGGCGAACCCGCGCGCCACCTTGGCGAGTTGGGCGCTGCTTATCTCGGGACCCACCTGTTCGCCCCGCAGGGCCTGCAACGGCTCAAGCTTGAAGGTCTTGAAGCCTTCCGGCTGGTTGCGGTTCCACTCTGCCCACTCGCGGCACGAGTCCAAGCTGGTCATGTCCGTGAGTGTATCGCCGTGCGAGTACATCTCGACCGCGTCGCGCAGCGGCCCTCCCATCAACTTGTAGATGGGCAGATCCAGAATCTTGCCGGCCACGTCCCACAAAGCGATGTCAATGCCGCTGATGAACGGGTAGTTGGGCCGATAGGGATGGATGATCCCGGTCATCGCCTCGAAATGGCGCTCGATGGCCAACGGGTCAGCCCCAATCAAGTTCAGGCGTGGGATCAAGGCGCGCGCCGTCTTCACGTCCACGCCGGTTTCCCCGTAGCCGGTAATGCCGGCGTCGGTTTCGATTCTCACCAGGCAACCGTCGCCTTGAAAGTCCAATTGCAGCGCCTTGATGGCGGTGATCTTCACCGCGCCCCGCAACGGAGCAGCCAAGGCTTGAAATCTGGCCAGATACGCTCCGGCCGGAAGCAGCAGCGCCGCTCTCACGAACTCTCGTCGAGTTGTATGCATGTACGCATCCTCGTTCTCGAACTTTAGGTAGGGGCGGCTCGCGAGCCGCCCCTACACCTGTCGCACAGTTATACTGCGCCTGCCCCGCCGACGCAAGACCGAAGGGGTAGCGGGGGCGAGACGCCCGCCCGACTATTCGCTTTGCGCGCGGGCGTGAAACCGCCTCAATTGCTGCGTGTATAATAAGCACGGCAACCTGGTTCCTAGCTTGTTCCACAGGTTCGACCGATCTGGAGGCGACGGAGAGCGAAATGTCTGAGCAGAACTTTTCCATATTGATCCTTGCCGCGGGCAAGGCGACGCGCTTCAAGTCCGAGCACTCGAAGATGCTGCACCGGCTGGCGGGGCGGTTCTTGGGCGAGCATATTCTGCAAACCGCGCAGGCGGCAAAACCCGACTGCCTCTACATGGTTATCGGGCACGAGAAGGAAGAATTGCGCAAAGCTTTTGCCCGCCCAGGCCTGGTTTTTGTGGAGCAGAACGAGCAACTCGGCACGGGCCACGCAGTGATGGCGGCGCGCGAGGAACTCGAGAAGTGCCCCAGCGCCGCGGTGCTGGTGCTGGTGGGCGACGCTCCGCTGCTGCGCCCGGAAACACTCGTGCATCTGGTCGAAATCCACCGCAAGGCGCGCGCCGCCGCAACAATTTTATCCACTCGCCTTGAGTACCCCACCGGCTACGGACGCATCGTGCGCGATCGCGACCGCGTGCGCGCCATTGTGGAAGAGAGAGCGGCAACGCCTGAGCAGAAGCGGATCCGCGAAATCAGCTCCGGCATCATCTGCTTCTCGCGAACCCATTTGTTGGACCATCTCAGCGAACTGACGGCCGATAACGCCCAGAAGGAGTTTCTTTTGACGGACCTCGTCGAGGTTTTCAACCGCCATCGGCTGAAGGTGACCGCCTTTCCGACCTCGGATTCGCGAGAGGTGCTGGGCGCCAACGACCGCGTGGAAATGGCGCAACTCGAAAAGCTGCTGCGGTTGCACAAGGCCATGGGGCTGATGCGGCAAGGCGTGACCGTAGTAGATCCCCAGAATACTTACATTGACGCGGACGTGGAAGTGGGTCAGGACACGGTGATCGAGCCGGGTGTAAGCCTCTTGGGCCGGACGCGCCTGGGACGCGACTGCCATATCCAACAGTATTGCGTCATCACGGATTCGTCGCTGGCCGACCGCGTTACCCTGCGTCCCTTGTCGGTGATTTCAAACTCTGAGGTTGGTTCCGGCGCCGCCCTCGGCCCCTTCGCGCGCCTGCGGGAAGGCGCGGTAATCGAGGAGAACGCGCGCATCGGCAATTTCGTGGAAGTGAAAAAATCGCGAGTGGGCCGGGGCAGCAAGGCTCAGCACCTGACATACCTGGGCGACGCCACACTGGGCCAGAACGTGAACATCGGCGCGGGAACGATCACCTGCAATTACGATGGCGTGAAGAAGCATCCGACCGTCATCGAAGACGGAGTCTTCATCGGAAGCGGCAACATGCTGGTGGCCCCGGTGCGCGTCGGACGAGGCTCTTACACCGCCGCAGGCTCGACGATTAGCGAAGACGTGCCGCCCGATTCGCTCGCCATCGGGCGCAGCCGCCAGGTGACCAAGCAAGGATGGGTGAAGGAACGCAAGCGGCAACGGGATTGACCATTGCAAAGGCCGAAAATCGAAGATGGAAACTGGAAAATAGAAATTGGAAAATGGAAACTCGAGACTGGAAAATGGAAACTGGAAAGTCGAAAACGGTGACCCTCCTACCGAGTTTCAATTTTCTGGTTTCCAGTTTCTAGTTTCCATTTTCCACTTTCCAGTCACCGGAACTCGCCGGCCAAGAACAGCTCATTCACCTGCTGCAGGTCGGCCTCGGTGTCCACGCCGATGGTGTCACAGGACGTCTCGGCCACCAGGATGGGCACGCCATTCTGAAGGAAACGCAGTTGGTCCAGCTTCTCCGCCAACTCGAGCGAGGATTGCGGCCAGGAGTGAAATGCGGATAGCGCCGCGCGCGTGTAAGCGTAAATTCCCATGTGCTTGTAGTACTGAATCCCGCCCTGAGCATCGCGGTCGTAAGGGATGGGGTGGCGGGAGAAGTAAAGCGCGCGGCCGGCGTAGTCGGTGACCACCTTGACATTGCCGGGCTCCTGCGCCGCCACGGCGTCCATGGCAACCTTCAAGGTGGTGACCTGAACGTCTCCTTCGAAAAATGGGGTGAGCAGCAATTCGAAGTGGGCGGGCCGCAACATCGGCTCGTCGCCCTGGATATTCGCGTAGACATCCGCATCGGTCCGCGTCATCACTTCGTGCACGCGGTCGGTTGGAGACGGGTGGCGTCCTGTGAGAGTGACGGGAATTCCCTGCGATTCACAATACTGCTTCACTTCCTCGTTTTCCGTCGCCACAACCAGTTCATCCAGCAACGGCGAGCGCCGGGAATGGTGATACACCCAATAAACCATCGGCTTGCCGGCGATTTCCCGCAGCACTTTACCTGGTAACCGCGTCGATCCCAACCTTGCGGGAATGACACCGATAATCTTCGGACGCGCGCTCATAATCTCTCCTCGTTAAGTGCGTAGATAATCACCCAAATCGCGAATTCGGTCAATGCGCACGGAGAATTGGCGTGGCCCAGGGCTCGCTCAGGGCCATCCAAATCAGGAGTCTCCTGTGGTCAGGACGGCGGAGCCGGAGACCAGAGATCATCGGCTGGAGCGCAATGTTGGACAATGCTGTTGCTTGCCCTGCCTTCGTCGGCGCATTGCGCATGCGGGCACGGCAGGCCTTGGCTCGTCAGCGGTGCGTACGGATGACGACGCGGCACTATTTCTTTGCGGCGGCGGACGGTACAGGCTCGAGGAGTTGCTCCTTGCGGTAAACCAGCGCGTTGGTGTCGTAAGCGGCAATCTCGAAACCGTGGCCGTGGGTGATGGCGTCACAAGGGCAGGCTTCTACGCAATAGCCACAGAAGATGCAGCGGTTGTAATCGATGTTGTAGACCTTGGCATAACGCTCCGCCGCGCTGATGCGGTGGTCGCCAGTATTCTCAGCCGCTTCGATGTAGATGCAATTGGCCGGGCAGGCTGCGGCGCAAAGGAAGCAGGCAACGCACTTCTCGAGTCCGTTTTCGTCGCGTCTCAACACGTGCAGGCCGCGGTAACGGTCTTCAAAATGCACCGGCTCGTCCGGGTAGTTTTCCGTCACTGTGGGCCGGAGCATGGTCTTGAAAGTGACGGAGAAACCCTTGGCCAGCGCCGTGGCGGAATCCGCGATTTCTTTGAGTATGTTTGGCATAGCCCAGCAAAGTTCAG
>Ga0326728_10005804_pt1 | contig 34073 bp, 28 predicted proteins | sample MB3enrmetagenome_FD_207602 | JGI IMG/M metagenome (GOLD analysis project Ga0326728, IMG submission 207602) | Lab enriched peat soil microbial communities from McLean, Ithaca, NY, United States - MB31MN | ecosystem: Environmental > Terrestrial > Soil > Wetlands > Peat | place: USA: New York...
AGTACCAATCTGGCGGAGAACCAGATAAATGAGAACCAAAATCCAGCAAACGGCGAACTGTCAAAACTCGAACTGTCTCACTCAAGGGGTTCACCCCACGCCTGTGCCAAAAACATACTGTAAAAACAGAGGGCTTCGCCAGCGGGCGAAACCCCATCCCACCAAACTCCACTTCTGCAACACGCGCTGCCGCGTTACTTCTGGATCTCTGCTTCACGCGGCAAAGCAAAAAGGGCAACTCGCATTGAGCTGCCCCTTTAGATCTGCCTTTTTCGCTCTTTTGCTCCTCTTTCCTTACGCCCGCTCGCCCGTGGGCTTGGCCCAAAGAAGCCCGGAAAAGTCCACTCGACCTTTCCGGTTGTCAGTCCCATTTCTGTACGGATGCCCTTAGCTTATCCAATTCGGTACATATTTCCTGCAAACTTTTCCCGCCTTGCTCAAATTTATTTTTGCCGGCTCTAAGTCTCCGCTTCCTCAACCCCTTAGTCCCTCAGTCCATACGTCCCTCAACCCCTCAGTCCCCGATCGCGGCAGAAGTCCAAATGCTCCACTGCGCTCTGAGCGGAGGTTAGGTCTCAACCTGCCGTAATCCTCTTCTCGCCGGCGTATGCTCGTAACCTAAGGCCCACGCGTTTCATTCTGTTAGTCTGAATGAGCCTTCAAAAGGCATCCAGGGGGAGTTTATGCGTGCACGTGTATTGGCCATTTGTTGGGTATTGGGAATTGGTTCTCTTGCCGCGGCGGCGCAGATGGAATCCGCCGGGAATGGGCCGCAGCCTTCAGCCGGAACCATCGCGACGCCATCGCAGGCGTTTGATTCTCAACTCACCTTGATCGAACAGGAGATGATGAGTGCCGTGAAGGCAATGCCGGCGGAAAAGTACGCTTTCGCCCCAAGTCCCGCGATCTTTGTCCCAGGACAGGAAACTCAATTCGGGGGCGTACGGACCTTTGTCCAGCAGGTGACCCATGTTGCCGAGGCGAACTACTTCTTCTTCGGCATCGTCAGCGGCTTGAAACCGGACGTGGATACCTCGGCGATCGAAAAGCTTACCAAGAAAGAAGACGCCGTTGCGGCACTGGCGGGATCGTTCCGATTCGCCCACAAAGCCATTGCAACTCTTACGGCCGCCAATGCATTTGAAGTGATCAAGTCATCTGAGCCGGGCTTCCAAACCCGCGCTACCCTTGCGGCATTTGGCATTGCCCACGCCTGGGATCACTATGGCCAAATCGCCGTTTACCTGAGAATGAATGGCACTGTCCCTCCGGCTAGCGCAAAGTAGCTGCACATCGGCGCTGGTTTCCCCCAATTTGCTTGAGAGTGGCTTGCGGCGGAGTCCTTGCTATAAAATGCAATTCCATCGGCGGTCGCGGTGTCGTCTTCAAATCCCTCTGCCGTGGAGGAGCTTGTGTCAGCTCCCGACGTAATCTTGAAAAACGGCAAGTTTGCCCAAACATCGCGGCGCGACGCCTGGTGGCTTTCCCCCACCGCGGTCTTTCTCGGTCTGGGTGCGTTTCTGGTCTATGCAAACTGGGCGGCTTTCCAGAACAGCCATTACACCTACGGGCCATATATCTCACCGTTCTACTCGCCCGAGCTGTTCGGCAGTTCCCCACATGCTCTGTTTGGCCCGAAACCGGGGTGGTACCCCAACTTTTTGCCGTTTTCTCCGGCTCTGCTGATTCTCTGGATCCCGGGCCTGTTCCGCGTGACCTGCTACTACTACCGCGGCGCGTATTACAAGTCCTTCTGGGCCGATCCTCCGGCCTGCGCGGTGGGCGAGCCGCGAAAGAGCTACCTGGGAGAACGAAGCTTTCCGCTGATCCTGCAGAATTTTCACCGCTATTTTCTGCGCCTCTCTTACATTATTTGGGGCTTTCTGGCCTACGATGCCGTGAAGTCGTTCGTTTTCCCGAACGGATTTGGGATCGGGGTCGGGAGCCTCGTTCTGGTTGTGAATGTCATCCTTCTCGGCGGATATATATTCGGGTGTCATGCGTTCCGGCACATGGTCGGAGGCTGCTTCGACCAGATTTCGGATCACCCCGTTAGTCATAAGCTTTACGATTGCGTGAGCTGCTTGAACGCGGCCCATAAGAAGTGGGCGTGGGCGAGCCTCGTTTGGGTCGCGTTTTCCGATATCTACGTCCGCCTCTGTTCGATGGGCATCTGGCATGACTGGAGAATTTTCTAGATGCCGGAGTTCCAGCGGTTTTCCTACGATGTTCTGGTGATTGGCGCGGGCGGGGCAGGGCTGCGCGCGGCGATTGAAGCTGGAGCCAACGGCGCGACCGTGGGAGTAGTTTGCAAATCGCTGCTCGGTAAGGCGCACACCGTTATGGCCGAAGGCGGCATTGCGGCGGCACTCGCCAATGTCGACGATCGCGATAACTGGCGCGTCCATTTCGCCGACACCATGCGTGGCGGCCAATACCTCAACAACTGGCGCATGGCCGAACTGCACGCCAGGGAAGCGCCGGAATGCGTACGCGAACTCGAGGCATGGGGCGCGCTTTTCGATCGCACTCCGGATGGCAGAATCCTTCAGCGAAACTTCGGTGGCCACAAGTATCCGCGGCTGGCTCACGTCGGCGACCGCACCGGCCTTGAAATGATACGCACGCTCCAGGATCACGGCATACACACGGGGATGGAAGTCCACATGGAGTGCACCGTGCTGAGCCTGCTGCTCGACGGAAACCGGATCGCCGGAGCGTGTGGGTACGATCGCGAGAAAGGGCGGTTCTATCTCTGGCAGTCGAAGGCAGTAGTGCTGGCCACAGGAGGCATTGGCCGCGCCTTCAAGATCACCAGCAACAGTTGGGAATATACGGGCGACGGCCTCGCCCTGGCGTACCGCGCCGGCGCCGATCTTCAGGACATGGAGTTCGTTCAGTTTCATCCCACCGGAATGGTGTGGCCAATCAGTGTACGCGGCATCCTTGTGACAGAGGGCGTACGCGGCGAAGGCGGCGTTTTGCGCAACAGTGAAGGACGCCGCTTCATGTTTGACGACATCCCCGATCTCTACAAGGAGCAGACGGCGGACACCGAGGAAGAAGGCTGGCGGTATACGCAAGGCGACAAGAATGCGCGGCGTCCTCCGGAACTTCTCACCAGAGATCATGTGGCGCGGTGCATCAATCGCGAGGTAAAGGCGGGCCGGGGCTCTCCCCATGGCGGCGTCTTCCTCGACATTTCCTGGATCAGGGACCGTCTTCCGAAATCGGCGGAGCATATCAAACGCAAGCTCCCCAGCATGTTTCACCAATTCAAGCAGCTTGCCGATCTCGACATCACCAAAGAACCAATGGAAGTGGGTCCTACGACTCACTATATGATGGGCGGAATCCGCGTAGATGGCGATTCGCAAATGTCGACGGTTCCTGGGCTTTTCGCCGCTGGAGAGGTTGCCGCAGGCCTGCACGGCGCCAATCGTCTGGGCGGCAATTCTCTCTCTGACCTCCTTGTATTCGGACGCCGGGCTGGGCGCTACGCCGCCGCCTTCGCAAAAGCGAATGGTCCGGCAGCGATCGATGAGACAGAGCTTCAGGCCACGGCGGCGCAGGCCCTCATTCCTTTTGACCGCGGCCCATCGGGCGAGAACCCATACCAGATTCAATACGATCTGCAGGAGGCCATGCAGGACCTGGTCGGCATCGTGCGCACGGAAAGTGAAATGCAACGGGCGCTCGAAGCGATCGCGCAATTGCGCGCCAGGGCAGAGCGCGCAGGCGTAGCCGGGAATCGTGAGTACAACAATGGCTGGCACACGGCGATCGATATTGGCAGTATGCTGATCGTGTCTGAGGCCGTCACCCGCGCGGCGCTGCTGCGCAAAGAGAGCCGCGGAGCGCAGTTCCGCGAAGACTTCCCCGGCAAAGACCCTGAGTGGGGAAAGTACAACATTGTGATCAAGCGGGGCGCAGACGGCGCGATGCAGGTGGAGAAACACGCGCTTCCGCCAATACCGGACGACTTGAAGAAAGTGATCGACGACATGAAATAGCCGGGGGCAAAACAGATGGCCATAGCAGCGACATTTCGCATCTGGCGCGGAGATCACGACGGCGGCGCATTCCAGGATTACACTACGCCCGTGGAAGAGGGGATGGTGGTTCTGGACGCGGTGCACCACATTCAGGCGCAGCAGGCGCCCGACCTGGCGGTGCGATGGAATTGCAAGGCCGGCAAGTGTGGATCGTGTTCCGCCGAAATCAACGGCATGCCCAGGCTCATGTGCATGACGCGGCTCAGCGAAATCAACCTGAACGCGCCCGTCACCGTGGAGCCGATGCGGGCCTTTCCGGTCATACGCGATCTGGTCACCGACGTTTCCTGGAACTTCCGCGCCAAAAAGACCATCAAGCCATTCAGGCCCCGTCTGCCCGACGCGTCCGATGGTACGTGGCGCATCCAGCAGGTTGACGTCGAGCGCGTGCAGGAGTTTCGAAAGTGTATCGAGTGTTTCCTCTGCCAGGACGTATGCCATGTATTGCGGGAACACCACAAGCAGGATGAGTTTATCGGTCCGCGTTTGCTCGTGCACGCTGCCGCACTCGAAATGCATCCGCTGGATACCGAAGACCGGATCAGCGATTTGAGGCACAAGCACAGCATCGGCTACTGCAACATTACTACGTGTTGCCGGCAAGTGTGCCCAGAGGGGATCACCATCACCGAGAACGCGATCATTCCTCTTAAAGAGCGCGTGGTGGATCGCTACTTCGACCCATTGAAGAGCCTGTTCCGCATCCTCTGAGCTTCAGCCCTTTCTCCCTGATTGGGAAGTTGGTTATCTCGGCGGGGCGTCATGGGCTTCAAATCCAACGCCTTCAAATTCCAATTCTTCCCATCCGTGGGTTGGATTCTTTAGCAGGCGCACGCAGCGATTCCAGCGGAGAATGGCATCGTCGTTTCCTGCCGGACGAATCTTTTCCGCCTCCGCGAAAGAGCGAAGAGCCAGTTCGAAAAGCGTCAACACTGCGCGTGGCGGGCGCCCGGTTTTGAGCTGTGCCTTGGCGCTGCGTTCATACAGAATCCCGGTGTAGTAGTGACGCTCGTACGGATCTGCGAGCTTGTCGAAGATCTCTTCCGCTTCCCTGAAGCGATCGGATCCCCCGTGGCTGAACTCGTCGGTAAGGGCGAGCCCCAGTAAACGCAATGCGAGCTGATGCCGCGGCTCTATGGACAGGATGTCGTGGCAGATCGATTCCGCTTCTTCTGGTTCGCTGAGCGAGCGATACAGTTCCGCCTTCGCGATGGCCTCGGGTATTCCGCTGGTTGAAATCTGCTTGAGCTTGTATTCCATATCCACTCCCTCCACACCAGATTCCCGTAGCGGCGCGAATTTTACCGCCAGGCTCGATCTTCCCGCATGACACGTTTATCTTGACGCCAAATCGGAAGCGAGAGGAGCCCGATCCCAATGGAGCGCATGAAGAGTGACCACTCCGGGGACCAGTAGCATACCAGAACCGGCGTAATCGATGCATGACTGATCACCCTGGCTTCGCTTCCTGACCTCGGCATGATGCTTCCTTTCCCAGGCATAGCCCAATCTCACTGGAGCCGCAACTCGCATCCGCCGTTAAGAACTTGCTGGCTCGCTGATTTGCTGACTTGCTGGTACCATCTCCCCTATGCCGCTCTCGCTTCGTAGGCTTCGCTGTGTCGCTCTGGCGCTGCTTCTCTGCGCTTGTTCCCTCCTGCCCCTCCACGCACAAGAGGCCGACGTCGCCACGGCCCGCCCCGCCGCTACGCAACTCGACCAGATCCTCCCCAGCCTCAACCGCGGCCTCTCAATCGGCCAGGTTGCCATCTCTCCCGACGGCAAGCGCCTCGCCTGGTTCCAGGGCCGCGAGATTCGTGTTGCCCCCCTCGACAACCTCGGCCAGAGCCAGCGCGTCACCGCGGCTTCACCCACTCAGGCCTGCACGGAATCCGATTTCGCTTGGTCGCCAGATTCCGCCGCCCTTGTCTTCCTTTCCGATTGCGCCGATTCTGACGGGCAAATGGACCTCTATCGCGCGCGCCTCGACGGGAGTCCGGCAATGCGCCTGACCAATCTCCACGGCTACGTCCACGACCCGGCTTTTTCCCCTGACGGAACCAAAGTGGCCTTCCTTTATGTCGAAGGAGCCACCCGCCCCGCCAGCGCTCTCGCGGCGGAGGATCTGCCCATCGGCGTCATCGGCGAGGAGGGCATCGAGGTCCAGCGTGTAGCCACCGTTGCCGCTGGCGCCGCCACGCCTGCCGTCCCAACCTTCGCCACGCCCGCCAATCTCCACGTCTACGAGTTCGACTGGTCGCCGGATTCCAAGTCGCTCGCCTGCATCGCCGCCGATCCTCCCGGCGAAAACAACTGGTGGGTTGCCAAACTCTACACGCAATTGCTGGGTGCCCCGGGTCTCGATTCTCAGACCCGGGATAGCACGAACCCCCAACCAGCACCGACCGCAATTCTCGCCCCCTCCGGCGTCTCCGGCCCCCTCCACGGCCTGCAAATCGCCGTCCCCCGCTGGTCTCCCGATGGAAAAACCATCGCCTTCATCGGTGGCCTCATGAGTGACCAGGGCGTCACTGGCGGCGATGTCTGGGTCGTCCCCTCCACCGGCGGCGAGCCACACGACCTCAGTCCAGACCGCCAAACCTCGGCCCAAGGGCTTACGTGGGACGGCAGTGGCGCAATCTTCGTCAGCGAAATCAGGGGCGGCTACTCTCAGCTCGTTCGCCTCCACGTTCCCGCCAGCGCCGCGGATCTCGCGTTTTTTGACGCACCCGTTTTCAGCATTCCGGCCACAGTCGGTGCCGTCACCTCTGATGGCAGCCTCTCCGCCACTGCCGACCGCTCGGTCTTTGTTTTCCAGGCGAGTTCGTTCAGCACTCCCCCTGAGATTTTTAACGCCTGGGGCAAGGTGCCTGAATCCGTCCATTCGGCTGACGTCGCCCGCATCGGCCAGCTCTCCCACTTCAACGACGGCGTCCAGCCCCCCTGGGGCAAATCCGTTTCCCTCACCTGGAAAAACGAAAATTTCGATGTCCAGGGCTGGCTCCTGCTGCCCGCGCACTACGATCCGGCCAAGAAATATCCCCTCCTCGTCGAAGTCCACGGCGGACCCGCCTCAGCCGTGCTCTCCCGCTGGAATGGCGGCTCCGGCGGTTTCAGCGCTACCGCCTTCTCCGCCCTCGATTACTTCGTCCTCATGCCCAATCCTCGCGGAAGTTTTGGTCAAGGCGAGGCCTTCACCCAGGCCAACCGCAAGGACTTCGGCTACGGCGACCTCCGCGACATCCTCGCCGGCGTCGACGCCGTCCTGGCCCAATACCCCGTCGATCCCAACCGCATCGGTCTCGCCGGCTGGAGCTACGGCGGCTTTATGACCATGTTTGCCGTCACTCAGACCCATCGCTTCCGCGCCGCCGTCGCTGGCGCAGGCATATCCGACTGGCTCTCCTACTACGGTGAAAACTCCATAGACCAGTGGATGATTCCCTACTTCGGCGCGTCCGTTTATGACGACCCGCAGGTCTACGCCAAAAGCTCTCCCATCACCTTCATCAAGCAGGCCCACACGCCCACACTTTCGGTCGTTGGCGATCGCGACGGCGAATGTCCTGCCCCCCAGTCCTTCGAGTTCTGGCATGCCCTGCGCGATCTCCACGTTCCCACCCAGTTGGTCGTCTACCCCAACGAGGGCCACGGCTTTGTCGACCCCGCACGCCGCCGCGACGTGCTGGAACGCGCCGTCGACTGGTTCGCCCGTTATATGCCCCCCGGTTCCTGACGCTACGCTGCTCGCCCTCCTGCACCGGCGGCGTCTATGGAGACGAGAACCGCCCAAGTTTCGTCCCATGCCAGAGGTGGCCCCGCCCTGATACACTTTTTCCTTGGAGCTTTCAGTGTGCGTTTCGCCCCTTCAGCCGCGCGGCAGTGTGCCGCCGGCGGCCGCTGGCTCGGGAGTGATTCGCCTGTTGTGGGACAACCCTGGGCATGTGAAGGAGCGGTTTCCACTCATTTTTCCTTTACGTGTCCTTTAAGACCGTTCCGCGGTTCGACGTCGCGGGGCGGGGAGGATTCATGCGGCGGTTTTTAACGCTTATTTGTTTGCTTGGCCTGGCCCTTCCGGCCGGGATTTCCATCTCCGGCTGCGTGCGCAACCCGGCGGGGAATTATTGCAACGGCCTCGGCTACGGCATTACTGACACCCAGGTATCGGAAATCACGCTGCAGCCGCAGGTGGCAGGCATTTCGCTGGCCTTCGGGCAAACGACGCAGATACAGCCGCCCTCTGCCACCACCTGCAAGGGCACCAACGTCGCGGTCAGTTCCAATTCCTACACTTACGGCACGACCAACAACCAGTTGGTCGACCTCTCGCCCAGCGGCGGCATCTGCGCCGGCACATGGAACCGCAACACAGGCGGCGGCATCGCGGACTACACCTACTGCTACTACCCCAATCCCTTGCCGTCCACCGGCGGACTTCCCTACGGGATTGCCTATATCACGGCCACTGCCGACTCAGTTACCTCCAACCCCGTCGAGGTTTACATCCATGCCCCCGTTACGAGTATCGGTCTGGTGACCACCGCACTCTCCAGTTCTTCCCCGCTGCAGTGCTTCTCGCAGAACCAGACGGCGCAACTCGACGCCCAGGGCTGCTATGTCAGCAACGGCACGCAATACGAATTTTGCGCCCCATCTTCCGTTACTGCGGCGAATTACGCATGTCGGGGCGGTCTCGCGCCAGGCGTTACCTCGGTCCCCAGTTGTGGCTCGTCCATCGGCACGCTCAACTTCTCCGTCGGCACCTCTTCCGTTGCCACCATTAACGCAACCACCAATGTCATCACCGCGGAGCAACCCGGCACCACGGCCATCACCGCATCTATTGCGGAATCGGGTTCCTCGGCAGGCTACTTCTCAACCTGCCCGCCGAAATCCATCAATGTCTCCCTCGCCAATGGAAGCACCAAAGGTGTCGTCACCCAGGGAGTTCAGCAGAACCTCGCCACCACGGTCACCGATACGCAGGGCAATACCATTAACGGTCTTTCGTTGACTTACCAGTCCACCAACCCCATCGATATCACTACCGGTGGTGCTGGTTCCGTCACCCCCTCTTACCCCGGTGTGGCTTCGATCAATGCCGTGTGCGAGCCGCCCAGTTGCAATCCCGCACCGATCAACGAGATCGGCTTGAACGGCACCGGTTTGTCCATTTCCTCCAACCCCGTCAGCATTATTGTTCCCGGCACCACGAGCGACTACGTCTGGTTCGGCGCCCCTGGGCAGTCGCAGTATTTTTATTCCATGGAGCTGCTCACCGGCAACCCCGGCTCTACCGTGCGCCTGCCTTATGTGCCTAACTCTATGTTGATGAACCAGCAGGGCACCAATCTCTACTTCGGCTCGTCGCGCGAACTGATGATCTACTCGACCGCCGGTAACAGCCTGACCACGCAGAATATATCCGCTCCAGGCGTAGTGCTGGCCGTCTCCCCGAACGGCAACCAGGTGCTCGTCAACGATCAGTTGCGCGGTCTCTTCTACCTCTACAACACTTCCTCCGGTTCATCTACAACCACTTTCGGCGGTCTGGGCAACGCCGCAGCATGGACCGCCGACTCGCAAACTCTCTACATTACGGACAACGCAAATCTGAATACCCCGTCGAACTGCGGTACGCCTCTGATTACCGGCCACACCGATACGCTTTACCTCTACAACACGAACACCGGCTGGAGCACGTACCCGCTGCCCCCGAGCCCTCTGCCGCCCAGCGAGGTGCCGGATTGCGACGCGCAACCGAATAATGCGGTCCAGTTAGCTCCGTTTCAGACCCCTGCGGTTACCATCCCCGGCGTCGGCGCCTACATGCGTGGCAATCCCACCGTTGCGCACACCTGGTGCCCCTCCGGTACGGTCGGCAACAACGCCAGCATTGCCTTCTATCCTCAGCCTGTCACCGATTCGGAGCCCGTTGAGAGCGATTCCCTGGCCGCTACGACGGACGGCGACCATATTCTCGGTGCGGCGCTCAACGGCGGAAGCTCCATCACACTCAACGACATCGGAGTCAGTATTCCGGCCACTCCATGCTCTGTAACCACGAGCGGCACGCCTCCCAATCAAGTGCAAACGCTCACGCCGCTCTCCACCAGTCCTGTGCTCAACGGATCGGTGAACCTGACCGGCGTTACCAACGCGACCGCCGTCAACCAGGTCGTTACCGGTACGGCGCCTACCACGGCTTCGGTGACCACGGCCACCCCAATCGCCTTTGTCACCTACAGTACGCCGAGCAATTCCACGGCAACCGCGCAACTGCCGTTCTACCTGCCCCAGCCAAACGGCAGCCCTGTCGTTCCTGCCGGCTATGTCACGTTCCAGTACCCGTCGGGCGTTACCGCTACTGCCACGGCTCCGCTCGCGGGCGCGTTCTCTCCCGATAACTCCCTCTTTTTCGTCTCCACACAGGGCGACAACGAGATTCACTTCATCAGCATTCCCACGAACGTGAGCAGTTCCGCGCCGCCGACCGACACGCAGCAGGTCAGCCCCGATCTACCTGCCTGCACGCCCGTCGCTGACGGAGGCGACGACCCCGGTTGTCTCTATCCCACCGCGCCCGGCGCGAACACCTTCGTTCCCGCCACGGTAGTCGCCGTCAAGCCGCGCTCCGTCACGTAATCGGCTTTTTAACCCTCTCTGCCCCGATTTTTCCGCCGCTTGATTGCGGAAAAGTCGAGAAAGCACGCTATAGCAAAACCAGAGATGCTGTAACCCGAAGCCGCTGCACTTAAGTCGCCGCGACCCCAAGGAGCGGCGACCTTCAAGAAAAGCTGAATAGGGCACACCTTCTCTGGTTTTGCCGTAACTTGCCGGCTCGCTGACTTGCTCACCTGCTCCTCGTCCACCCCATCCCGCGAGATAAAATCAACTCATGATTAAAGGCATCTCTTTTCTGCGTCCTGCCGGCAGCGCGGAGGCCTACGACCGGCTGGCAGCTTTTTTTCGAGCGCTGGGCTTTGCCCCCGGCAAGGGTTGGCAGGAAGAGGGGTCGCGTGGCGCATCGTTCCTCGCTCCCCTCGGCAACCTCGAGTTCGTCGACGGCCGGTTTCCGTCCGTTGCCGACATCCTTGTCGAGGTCACCTCCCTCGACTCCATCCACCAGGCCGCCGAAGCCTGGCTGCGCGCGAATGGCGGCGAAACAGCCGTCGCGCATCTTTCGCCCATCATGGAAACGCATTGGAAGTCGCGCCTCTGTACTGTTGAACCTGAGCCCGGATTCCGTTTTAGTTTCTGGGCCTGGTCCGATCCCGTGAAAGGCAAGCCTGTCGCCATCGAAGGCGATCTCTCTGCCGCCGGAATGAAATTCGGCATCGTCGTCTCCCGCTGGAACGCCGTCGTCACCGACCGCCTGCTCGATGGCGCCCTCGACGCGCTCGTGCGCAGCGGCGCCGACCGCGCCGATATTCATGTCGTCCGCGTCCCCGGTGCATGGGAGATCCCCGCGGCCGCCCGCGCACTGGCCAACGCCGGCCGCGCTGACGCCATCGTTGCGCTCGGTTGTTTGTTGCGAGGCGAAACCGCACACTACGAGGCCATCTACAACGAAGTCGCGCGCGGCATCGGCCAGTCGCAGCAGGAAACCGGCATTCCCCACAGCTTCGGCGTGCTGACCTGCGAAACATTGGAGCAGGCCCTGAACCGCGCCGGCATCAAGGCCGGAAACAAGGGGTTCGAAGCTGCCCTCGCCGCCATCGAGATGGCCAGCCTGCGGAAAAAATTGCAACAGGGCGGCCGAGCTTGACCAGCCGCCATCGCCGCAAGTCACGCGAACTCGCCATGCAGATGCTGTTTCAGGCCGACATCGGCCGTCAGACATCCGATCAGGTCCGCGCTACCTTCTGGAAGGCCGGCGATCCCGTGGAGCCCGAAGTCCGCAGCTTTGCCGAGGACCTCTTCCACGTCGTCGAGGATCGCCAGGAAGAGATCGACGCGCTCATCGTAGCCCACGCCAAACATTGGCGCCTGGAACGCATGCCCGCCGTCGATCGCAACCTGCTGCGAATGGCCGTAGCCGAGTTGCTCGGCTTCAAGTCCACGCCCTTTCCGATTGTGATCAACGAGGCACTGGAAATCGGCCGCCGCTTCTCCGGCCCGGAGTCCATCAACTTCCTCAACGGCGTCCTCGACTCCATCGCGCGCAGCCTCATCCCCAAATAGCCGGCCGTCTTTTCTCAGACACAGGCAACGGCGCCCAGGGCTGAGGTGCTGTGCGATGGAAGATCAATCGGCGTGCGGCGAAAACCAAATTAGTTCTTGGTGGCGCAATCCCAATGCTCGTCGGCCTTTCCGTCCTTGATGCGCCAGGTGTCGAACCATGTGGTCGTATACGGCTTCCCCGTGCTGTCTTTTCGTTCGGAGACGCTGAGTACAGTGACGAGGTCACCCTCAGCGAGGACAGCAACGATGGGAGCTTCCAACCTGGCGGGGATCGGCTTGGGAGCGACCTTCAAAACCTCAGTGAAAAACTTCACCACGCCTTCAAGGCCCGATTGTGCGTTCGGGTTGTGTTGAATATAGCGGTCGGTCAGATACTTGCCTGCAAGTTCCCAGTGATTCGCTTGCAAGAGGTCGCGGTACACGCCGTAGATCACCATCTTGTTGGCCTGAAGTTTGGGATCGGGGCTCTTGAAGAGGGCCTCGACATCGCGCGCGGGAACGACCGGCTCCTGTGCACGCAATACCGGCACAAGCGCCGCCAATAGAAAAAGGAAAACAGGCAGCTTTCTCATCGCATCTCTCCAACGATCAAGATAACAGCCTGCGCTCAGATTTTCTCGTGCGCAAAAGAAGAACCGGGGCAAGTTGGCCGTTTTTCGAGAGGCAGCATACGATTTCTCAAGCGTAGCGGAAAAAGCTATGCCAGCTTCATTCCCAGCCGCCTCGCCCGCTCCACCATTCGCGCCGAAAGCGCATGGCGCGCCTCTCCGGCCGTCAGCCCGACCCACAGCTTGCCCACCGGCTTTGCGCCCAGCAGCGCGGCCGTTATGCGTAACGCGCGGGCAGCGCCGGTGGCGAGCGGGATGAGAAACCCCGGCGCAGCCGATGTGGCCACAAGCACCGCCTTGCGCGGGCGCAGCCTGGTGCGGGGCTTGGGCGCCATCTGGCCCCACGGCCAATAAACGTAGCCGAGCAGCCGCTCCAGAAAGCGCCGGAAGATTGCGGTCACGTTGTAGTAATTCACCGGCGAAGCCAACACCACCGCATCCGCCGCCTCAATTTCCTTGAGCATCGGCTCCAGATCGTCTTGTTGCTTGCATGGGCCTCGCTCCACGCCCGGCTGTTGCGTGCATTCCCGGCAGTTCCTGCAGAACTCGATGTGCTGCTTAGTCAGGTGAAAGGTTCGCGTCTGCGCGCCCAACACCCGCGCGCCCTCCAGAACTGCTTCCACGGCGCGATCCGTCACCCCGCCGTTCCGGTAACTGCCCACGATCGCCACGACTCGCGCGCTCATTCGTCCCTCCGATCCTTTGCGCTCGCAGCTTAGTTCAGCCCCTGCGCGCCACGCCGTGACCCGGCGCACGATGTCCCGACGCCCATCTGCGCGGTTCGAACTCATCCGCTTCCGCCCTGCTATCCTTGATTTTGTGATTCCACGCTCCCGTCTCAGAGGAACTTTGGTCGTGGGCTTGCTTCTGGCCTTCTCCCTGGTGGCCTGCCACAGGGGGGAGCAGGCCGTAGAGACTGTGACCCACACTGCCATCAAAGCCGAGCACCAGGCCCAGTCCACGGCCACCGAACGCGACCAGGAGCGCGCCCAGCTTGAGCCGATTCCTCTGCCCACCAAGAGCCTCTATATCGATATTCACGATGCCGCAGCGTGGGCTAATCCTTTTCTCTCTGTCGGCGCCGACACGCTGACGCTGCGCATCATCCTACCCGACGCCAATCCCAGCCCGGTGGGGCAGGGAACCCTGCTCCGCCCTGAGGCCGCGCGCCGCCAGGAGCTGCAGGTGCGCCTCTCCGACCTCGACAAAGCCGTGGTCGCCATTCCCGCCGGCGCGTGGCCTTACGGCCGCGTCATCGCCGTCGCCGAATCTCCCTCCGCCGCGCCCAAAGAGCGTCCCATGGTCCGCCGTAACGTCGAAGCCGTCATCCGCCAACTCAACGACCTCGGCGTGGTCGTCGAAGAGTGGCCGGGACGGTAACGAGCAACACCGAATCCCCGCAAACGCGCTACTATTTTCCCGTGAGCCCTTCGTCTCTTTCCGTCCTTCCCAATCTGCCGCCACTCGCTCATGAGCGTTTTTCCGCTCACCGCGAGCTCGAATCCCTGCTCAAGAAGTCGCTGCGCGGCCCGGTTCCCTCCGATCTTGTCCGCTTCGATCTCGGCTCGCGCGCCCTCTACGCCTCCGATGGCTCCAACTACCGCCAGCTTCCCATCGGCGTCATCTTTCCCCGCGATGCCGCCGATGTCGAAGCCGCTCTCGCAGCCTGCCGTGCCACAGGCGCTGCGGTTCTGCCGCGCGGCGCGGGCACGAGCCTCGCCGGCCAATGCGTCAACGTGGCCGTGGTCTTTGACTTCTCGCGACACATGAAGGCGCTCGACGCGATCGATTTTGCGGCTAAGCTCGCCCGCGTGCAGCCTGGCATTGTTCTTGACCGGCTGCGCGACGCCGCCGAAGTGCATCACCTCACCTACGCGCCCGACCCCGCCACCCACTCCCGCTGCACTCTTGGCGGCATGATCGGAAACAACAGTTGCGGCGTACACGGCCTGCTGGGCGGCAAAGTCGTCGACAACGTGGAATCGCTCGAAATCGTTCTCTACGACGGCACGCGCATGACCGTCGGCCCCACCAGGCCGGCTGAGCTCGATGCGCTCATCCGCGCCGGCGGCCGCGTGGGCCAAATCTACGCGGGCCTGAAGCGGATTCGCGACACTTACTCCGTCCAAATCCAGAAAAAATTTCCCCGCATCCCACGCCGCGTCTCCGGCTACAACCTCGACGAACTGCTGCCCGAAAACAACTTCAACGTTGCCCGCGCGCTGGTCGGCTCTGAGGGAACCTGCGCCAACGTCGTCTCCGCCACGCTGAATCTCGCCTCCAGCCCGCCCTTCCGCGTCCTCACCTTGCTCGGTTTCAACGATCCGTTTCTCGCCGCCGACGCCGTCCCGCTGGCCCTCGAACACAAGCCCATCGGCCTCGAAGGCTTCGATTTCATGCTCGTCGATTTCATGCGCCGCAAGGGTCTCGCGCTTAAAGGTCTCGATCACCTCCCGCCCGGCGTCGGCTTTCTGCTCGTCGAAATGGGCGCCTGGTCTGCCGAAGAGGCCCGCGCCCAGGCCGAATCCATCGCCCGCGAGTCGCAATCATGGCCCTCCCCGCCCGTTGCCCGCATTTGCACGCCCGCTGAGGCCGCTTCTGTTTGGCACGTCCGCGAATCCGCTCTCGGAGCTACGGTCTTTGTTCCCGGCGAGCCCGACCGCTGGGAAGGTTGGGACGACGCTGCCGTTCCTCCCGCCGCGCTTGGCAACTATCTGCGCGCCATCAACACCCTCATGGCCGAATTCGGGTACAGCGGCCCCATCTACGGCCATTATGGCCAGGGCTGCGTGCACACACGCATCAACTTCGACTTCCGTAGCGCGGAGGGCCAGCGCCGCTTCCGCGAGTTCATCGAGCGCGCCGCCGATATCGTCTGCTCCTTCGGCGGCTCACTCTCCGGCGAACACGGCGACGGCCAATCGCGCGCCGCCCTCCTGCCCAAAATGTTTGGCCCTGAGCTTATCGAGGCTTTCCGCGAGTTCAAGACGCTCTGGGACCCGGATAACCGCATGAATCCCGGCAAGCTCTCCGATGCCGCCCGTGTCTACGATCCGGTTGAGAATCTTCGCCATACTTCAACGAACGAAGCCCACGAGATGGAAACTCATTTCGTTTTTGCGAAGGACAACGGCTCCCTCGAGCGCGCCGCCGAGCGCTGCGTGGGCGTCGGCTCCTGCCGTAACACGCAGGGCGGCGTCATGTGCCCCAGCTACCGCGCCACCGGCGAGGAGCAGCACTCCACCCGCGGCCGCGCCCATCTCCTGTGGGAGATGCTCGCTGGAGCCCTCCGCGACGAAGGCTTCCAGAGCCACGCCGTCCACGCGGCGCTCGATCTCTGCCTCAGTTGCAAAGCCTGCAAATCCGAGTGTCCGGTCCAGGTGGACATGGCTGCCTACAAGTCGGAGTTCCTGGCGCAGCGCTACAAGGGCCGCCTTCACCCTCTGCGCCATTACATCTTCGGATTTGCCGATCAACTCGCCCGCTATGGCTCGCTCGCGCCGGCTGTCACCAACGCGCTGCTCACTGGCCCGCTCACGAGCCCGCTCGTCAAACGCATCGCCGGCGTAGCGCAGAAGCGCCAGCTGCCGAGCCTGGCGCGGAAAAGCTATCAGCGCATGCGCGCTGCAGTCCAGGCACAAATGCCGGGTGCCCCATCCTTTCCGCGTCTTTCGGCGGAAAGGGTGCGAGACCGCGAACCCCATTCATCCTCCGTTCAAAAGGTCCTCCTGTGGCCCGACACCTGGAACAACTACTACCACCCGCAAACGCTCTCCGCGGCAGAAACCGTCCTTACCCAGGCCGGATTTCAGGTGAAAACCCCGAAGGGGCACATCTGCTGCGGCCGCCCGCTCTATGATTTCGGTCTGCTCTCGGCCGCCCGCTCCTATCTGGCCAAAGTTCTCCGCTGCATGGCTCCGCAAATCGAGGCTGGCCTGCCGTTCGTCTTCCTTGAGCCAAGCTGCGCCAGCGTCTTCAAAGACGAGATGCTGGAACTCTTACCCAACGACCCCCGCGCGCAGCGCCTTAGCCGCCAGGTTTGGCTTCTCGCCGATTTCCTCACCGCCAAGGCGCCGGAGTTCGCGACAAATTTCGTCCCGGGGCGTCTCCAGGGCGCGCACATTTTGCTTCACGGCCACTGCCATCACAAAGCTGTATTCGGCGGTCCGGCCAGTGAAATCGCGCTCCTGCGCCAGGCTGGCGCCACGGTCGAGCCCATTCAGGCCGGCTGCTGCGGTATGGCCGGCCCCTTCGGTTTTGAAGCCGATAAATTCGACGTTTCGAAGGCCATCGCGAACGATGGCCTGCTTCCCGCCGTCCAATCCGCCGGGCCAACCACGATCATCGCCGCCGACGGCTTCAGTTGCCGCGAGCAGATCGGCCAACTTGCCCACGTCAAGGCTGTCCACTTCGCTGAAGTCCTGGCCCGAACGTGCGGCTGCGGCGGATAATTCATGACTTCCTACCTTGTTTTCGCATCTCAATATACGCAGGGGTCCACGCGGAGGTACACTCTGCGCAGCGGCCCGCAAAACCAAACTGCAATCAGGCGCCGGGTTGCGCTAAGCTAGACTGTTTTGATACGCTCAGGCAGCCTTGAAGCTCAACGAGAGGAGAGATTTCGTTATGGCAGAAGAAAGCAAATCCTACGGTTTGGCCTGGTTTTTGGCCGGATTGGGAGTGGGCGCCCTGGTGGGCATTCTCTATGCTCCCAAGAGCGGACGTGAAACCAGGGAGGATATCACCACTGGCGCACGCGAGGGAGCTGAATTTCTGCGTGCCCGCACCCGCCAGGCCGCGGAAGAGGTCAGCGCTCTGGTAGACAAGGGCAAGGAACAGGTTGCCGCCTTGGTCGACAAGAGCAAAGAACAGGTGAGCGAGTATGTCGATCGCAGCCGCGAGGCCATCGATCGCGGGCGCGCGCAGTGGGAAGAGTTTGTGGAGCGGGGCAAGAATCTCGTCGCCGACCAGACCACCCGGGTCAGTTCCGCTGTTGATGCTGGCCGTCAGGCATACAAGTCTTCCACCGGCGAACCCGAAACACACGACTTTTAAGTGCCGGTCGCTTCTGCATCTTGTTCATGCCCGGCCTCATGCCTCTTCACCATCCCTTCCGGCGCCGGGTGCGAGAGCGGATGGTACGTGCTCCCGCGCCGGTGCCGGGCAGGATGTCGCTCCCAATCCTGGGGAGAGCGTATTTCAACGGTTTAACTCAGGCCCGCAGAGGTTCTGCGCGAAAGCATAACGATGCCAAATTCCGACACTCAGACAATTCAGCTTGCCTTGGTGGCAGCCGTTGCGCTGTTAATGCTGGTGCAGATGATCGTGTTGCTCGCCGTCTTTCTCGTCATTCGCAAAGCGGCCCGCTCCATGCGCGAAGATCTTGAGGATCTGCGTTCCTCAATAGCGCCGATTGTTTACAACACCCGCGACCTGCTCACGCGCCTGACACCCAAGATCGAAGAAACCACCAACGATTTGGCTAGTCTCACCCACAGCCTGCGCACGCAGGCCGCCGACGTGCAATCTGCGGCCAATGAGATCGTCGATCGCGTGCGGCGCCAGGCAGGCCGTCTCGACACCATGCTGTCCAATGTCCTCGACGCAGTCGAGCGCGCCGGCGTCTTCATGGCTGACACCGTAGCCAAGCCCATGCGCCAACTTTCCGCTGTCCTGGCCTCCGTGAAGGCGGTCGTCGAGTCGCTGCGCACGGTGGATCCTGCGGCGGCCCGTTCGCAATCAAGTCGGGCGCACGGCGACAACGATATGTTTGTATAGGTCGGTTCCACAAATTGCTATATCCACCTTGGGTGCCCTACAGCGGAACCAGAGTAGATGCACCCCGAAAGCACGTCAGCTGTGTGGCTTTTTCCCCAAGAAAAAGCCACCTTTCACGACTATACGCAAGGGCACACTTACTCTGGTTCCGCTCTAGGTCCTTCGCATTTGGGGACCTGGGATAGCACCAGCCGGAGGCCTGGTGAAAAATGCGCGTACTCGATCCCGCCCAAATCGCCGCCAATGACATCTACAAGCTCATGATCGGCGTGATTGTGCCGCGGCCCATCGCCTTCGTGTCCAGCGTGGATGCCGCCGGCGTGAGAAACCTCGCGCCCTTCAGCTACTTCACCGCATGCAGTTCCAATCCGCCGGTGGTGTGTTTCTGCACTACCATCCGCTCCGGCCCGCAGCCCTACAAAGACACCTTGCGCAACATCGAGGCCACGGGCGAATTCGTCGTCAACATCGTCTCCGAGGAGTTCGCCGCGCAAATGAACATGTGCTCGGCCGATGTCCCGCCCGAGGTGGATGAGTTTGCGCTTTCCGGTCTCACGCCGCTTGCAAGCGATCTCGTCAAGCCGCCCCGCGTGGCTGAAAGTAAAGTGCAAATGGAGTGCCGCTTGCATCAGATCGTCCGCGTCAGCGAAAAACCCGGCGGAGGCGTCCTGGTGCTTGGCGAGGTGCTGCGCTTCCACGTTCTCGAGTCGCTTTTCGATGACCAAAAGAGCGGCTACAAAATCGATCCGGACAAACTCCTTGCCATTGGCCGCATGGGTGGCCCCACCTACACCCGCACCCGCGACCGGTTCAACATGGAGCGGCCAAAATAAGCGCGATGCGCTCAGGCCAAACCGGCCTCACACAATCCATCCGCCGCCCACCACTTCGTCGCCGTCGTAAAACACCGCCGACTGTCCGGGTGTCACTGCGCGCTGCGGCTCGTCGAAAGTGGCAATTGCCTCATCCGCGCTTGCCGGCTCCAGCGTAGCCCATGCCGGCTCGTGCCGGTGCCGGATCTTCGCCCGCACGCGCATCGGCCCCGTCAGCTCCGCAATGCTGATCCAGTTCAGCCGCCGCGCGCGCAGCGTGCGCGTTGCCAGCTCGGCGTCGGCGCCCACCGTCACGCGATGGCTTGCCGGATCGATATTCAGCACGTAAAGCGGCAAGGGCGAAGCCACGCCCAGTCCCTTGCGCTGCCCCACGGTGAAGTTGGAGATTCCTTCGTGGTGACCGATGACCTCGCCGTTCGAGGCCACCAGTTCGCCCGCTGTCTCCGGCATCGTCTCGCCCTGCTCTTCGAGATACGCCGTCAGAAACCGCTTGTAGTCGCCGCCGGGAATGAAGCAGATCTCCTGCGAGTCGGGCTTCTCGGCCAGCTTCAATCCGTGCCGCCGCGCCGCCTCGCGCACCTCCGGCTTGGTCATGTGACCCAACGGAAAGAGCGTATGCGCTAACTGCTCCTGCGTCAGCCCAAAGAGAAAATACGTCTGGTCCTTCTTGAGATCCGCGGGCCGCTTCAAGATCCAGCGACCGCGCTTCTCGTCGAACTCGTTCACCGCGTAGTGTCCGGTGGCAATCCGCTCCGCGCCAATGCTGCGCGCCGTCATCAGCAATTGGTCGAACTTGATGTGGTTGTTGCAGAGAGAGCAGGGAATCGGCGTGCGTCCGGCAAGATACTCCTCGACAAACGGACGCACCACGTCGCGCTCGAATCGCTCCTCCTCGTTGACCACGTAATAGGGAATTCCCAGGTGCTCGGCGACACGCCGCGCGTCGTACGCATCATCCAGAGAACAGCAGCGCCCGGCTTTCGGCGCATCGGGAATCCCGTGCTTGCCCTCGAGCCGCGTCTGGTCCCAAAGCTGCAGCGTGAGCCCAACGACGCTGTCGCGCGAATCGCCCCCATCGTCAGCCGCGCGCGCAAGGATCGCCGCCGCCGTCGAGGAGTCAACCCCTCCGGACATGGCTACGGCGATTGTGCTGCGCTTGGTCATTGATCTCTTCGTAAAAAGCGGAGTCAGCCGCGCTTCGCGCGTGCTAGCCGGGCTAGCTGAGTTGGATGACCGCTTCCGAGGAGGCGCCGAGACTCCTTACTAGCCCCGCTAACAACGCTAACTCCGCTGTCTTCCTCACCCCATCGTCCCCGCCGCCAGCGGAGACAGCGCCCGCAAATGTTCCACGGCCTCCGGAACTACGCGCAAAACGTGGTCCACATCCTCATCGTTCGCCGTCTTCAGCAAACTGAAGCGCAAGCTCGCGCGCGCCGCGTTCTTGTCCAGTCCCATCGCCGTCAGCACGTGGCTCGGCTCCGTCGACCCCGAGTGGCACGCCGGCCCCCCGCTCACCGCAACGCCCTTCAGGTCGAGCGCAATCACCAGCGCCTCGCCCTCCAATTGCTCAAAGCGGATATTCGTGGTGTTCGCCGCGCGCGGCGCGCCCGCGCCATTCACGCCCGTGCCTGCAATCGCCAGAATCCCCGCCTCCAGGCGGTCGCGCAGAGCGGCTACCCGCTCCACCGTCCCATCTTCCAGGCTCGCCATCGCCAGCTCTGCGGCCTTGCCCAGCCCCACGATCCCGGCCACGTTTTCAGTGCCTGCGCGCTGGTGGCGCTCGTGGCTCCCGCCCACAATCAGCGGATCAATCGGTGTGCCACGGCGCACATACATTGCGCCAACACCCTTGGGCCCGTGCATCTTGTGTGCGCTGATCGAGCACAGATGGCACCCGAACCGCCGCACGTCGAACTGAACCTTCCCCGCGCCCTGCACGGCATCGATATGGAAAAAAGCCCCAGCCTCGGCGGCAATCTTCCCAATCACTTCTACCGGCTGCAGGACGCCAGTCTCGTTGTTCGCCAGCATCACGCTGACCAGGGTCCTGCGGGAATCGCCAAGCCGCGTCTGTGGCCGCACCGACTGCCGGACCTCTTCTGGATCGACGAGCCCGTTCGACCGCGGCCGAACAAACGTCACCTCTGCGCCGCGCTCCGCCACGCGCTCCGCCGCACGCAGCACCGCCGGGTGCTCGATCGACGTGGTGATCAAATGATCGCCCGTGCGCACCATGCCGAAGATTGCCGTGTTGTCGCCTTCCGTGCCGCCGGAGTTGAACACAACCTCTGCCTCGCGACAATGAAAAAGCGTAGCCAGCGTCTCGCGCGCCCGATCCACCGCCTTCCGCGCCTGCTGTCCCTCGCGATGAATCGACGACGCGTTCCCGAACTGCTCCGTCCAGTACGGACGCATCGCCTCCATCACCTCAGCCAGCAGAGGTGTCGTAGCATTCGCATCGCAATAGACCCGGCGCATCGGGGAAGCACTCCTACTCTAAATTGTACGGGCAATCGCGTCGCCGCGCGAATGGGCCAACTTCCCCGCCCGCCAATCGCATGCCCGCGAGTCCTTCGCTAACTCGCCAACTCGCTATAACCGCGAAGCTGTTGCCAACTTGCTAAATAATAAAAGCCCTGCATGCCCGAATTTTTCTCAAGCAGATCTCAATAACTCCTGCGGGACAAACGAGTTCGATCTGGCCTGCTGCCTGCGTTCCCCGGCGCGCCGTTCGGTCAAGTTAGAATGCGAACAGCACACTTCAACGTGATCGGGAGCTCCTCCGCGTGAGCGAATCGTCAACGCAGGCCGCAATTCCGCCGCGAAATCCCCGCATTCTCATCGTCGGCAACGCCGGCCAGCTCGGCCGCGAGCTGGAAAGCATCTTTGCCGGCATTGGCCCTATTGTCGCCGTCGATCGCGAATCCGTCGATCTAGCCGATGCCGATCAAACCCGCGCTCTGGTTCGCCGCGCCGCGCCCAATCTCATTCTCAACGCTGCCGCCTACACTGCCGTCGATCGCGCCGAATCGGAGCGCGATCTCGCCTACGCCATCAACGAGCAGGCGCCGCGCGTCCTCGCCCAAGAGGCGCTTCAGCGTAGCGCGCTCCTTGTTCACTACTCCACCGACTACGTCTTCGATGGCAGCAAGCCGGAGCCGTGGATTGAGACCGACGCGCCCAATCCACTGAACGTCTACGGCGCCAGCAAGCTGGCCGGCGAACGGGCCGTCGCAAACATCGGCGGCAAGTACCTCATCTTTCGCACCAGTTGGGTCTACGGCCCGCACGGCAACAACTTTCTGCTCACCATGCTGCGCCTGGCGCGCGAGCGCGACCGCCTCTCGATTGTCGATGACCAGGTTGGTGCTCCCACCACCTCCATCGCGTTGGCGCGCGCCACTCACGCCATCGTCACCGGCATCCTTGCCGGCCGCATCGGCGCCCCGCAGGATTGGGCGGGCCTCTATCACATGACCTGCGCCGGGGCGACCTCATGGTTCGGCTTCGCACAGGCCATCTTCACCCGCGCCGCCGTGCTGGGCGTCAAAGCGCCCGCGCTCACTCCCATCGCCACCAAAGACTATCCCACTCCCGCCGCGCGCCCTCGCAACTCCGTCCTGTCGAATGCCAAACTGAATGCGCACTTTGGCGTGGAGCTTCCGCCGTGGGAATCGGCGCTCGATGAGACGCTGGAGGCGATGCGGAATTCTGCATAGGTTGGGACGCGTGGAGGCGCGCCGCCCGCGCCGGAGGCGCAGTGTTGATTAGCCCTGCGCTTCAGCGCTGGGAATGTGGCAAGGCTCTGCTCTAGGCCCATTCGCCTTGCCGCATCAGCGGCTCAACCGCGCCAGAAGCCGTCACGCCGTCGATATCCAGCTTGCTCGACCCGATCATCCAGTCCACGTGAATCAGGCTGTCGTTTGAGCCCTTGGCCGCAAGCTGTTCCGGGGTCAGCTTCTCTCCATCGCGCAGGCAGCCGGAATAAGCCTGGCCCAGCGCGATATGCGACGCAGCGTTCTCATCGAAGAGCGTGTTGAAAAACAACTGCCCGCTGGCCGCGATGGGCGACGACTGCGGCACCAGCGCCACTTCGCCCAGCCGCCGTGCGCCGTCGTCGGTTTCAATCAGCTTCTTCAGAACCTCTTCTCCCTTCGTCGCTTTCAAATCGACAATGCGCCCCTGCTCAAAGCGCACCTGGATGCCTTCAATCATCGTGCCCTGGTGCGAGAGCGGCTTGGTGGCCGTAACAGTGCCGTCGGCGCGGTCTTTGTGCGGCGTCGTGAACACCTCCTCAGTAGGCATATTGGGAATGCAGTAAATCCCGTTGCCCGCGGTCGTGCCCCCGCCCATCCACAGATGGTCATCTGCCAGCCCCAGCCGGAAATCCGTTCCCGGCCCGCGATACTTGAGCGTTGCGTAGCGCTTTTCGTTCAGGAATGCCGCGCGCCGCTGCAAATCGGCATCGTGCGCCTTCCATGCGCTCACCGGGTCGGCGGTGTTAATGCGCGTGGTCGCGAAAATCACCTGCCACAATTTCGCCAGCGCCGCGTCCGGCGCCTCGCCGGGAAACATCGCCGCAGCCCAGGCGGGAGTCGCGCTGGCCACAATCGTCCAGTTGATCTCGTGGCGCGTGATGAGCTCCAGCGCGGGCCGGTACGCCTGCGATACCGCTCGATTCGCCCGTCCCACGCGGTTGGGATCCTCATTCGACAGCAATGCCGGATTTCCGCCTGCAATCGCCAGCCGTGCCGCTCCGCTCTTGAATGCCGCGGCCATTCCTTCGTATAGCCACTTTGCCGCGTGGTCGAAGCTTTCGTTTGGAGCAAACCGGTAGCGCATCAGCACCGCTTCATCGTCGCTGAAGAGCGTAGTCACCAGCGCCGCTCCCGCTCGGTAGGCGTGCTCCGTAATCCGCCGCGCCAGGGGCATCGCATCGGTCGACGCCGTCATCACCAATTCCTGCCCAGCCTTCAGGCCAAGCCCAACATTCACTGCCACTTGAGCAAACAGGTCCAGTTTTTCTGCATGCGTGCGTTCGTTCATCCTTGGTTCACCCCCACTCATCGGTTCTTACGCTTCAGAACTCGCTCAAAACTGGACCGGCTGGCAAGCGGCAATCTCAGCAGTCCAGGCGGGCAATCGCAACCCTTTGTGATGCCCGCCCGATTGACACTCTCTCACAACAGTTTATGTTATGATTGCTCGATTACCCCCAAACGAGGTGTCTTCATGCCGTCCAAAACCTCCCGCCGGAATTTTGTTTCGGCCGGCCTTTCCGCCGGCTTGCTTGCTCCCTTTGCCGGCGCATACCCCGCCATCGGGGCGTTAAATCCCTCTCAAGAAGCAACTTCTTCGGGCGCCCCGGTCAAGCTCGCCTACAAGACCCTCGGCCGCACCGGCCTCAAGGTCACCACGGTCGGCTTCGGCTGCATGATCACCTCCGATGCCAGCGTCATTGAGCGCGCCGTAGATCTCGGCATCAACTGCTTCGACACCGCCCGTGGCTACCAGCACGGCAACAACGAGCGCATGGTCGGCGCGGCCCTCGGCGCTAAGCGCAAGCAAGTCGTCCTTTCGACTAAAACGCACGCGCTCGATAAAGCGGGCATGCTTCAGGATCTCGACCAGAGCCTGCACGAGCTCAACACCGATTACATCGACATCTGGTATCTCCACGGCAGGAGCAGCCCCGCCGACATCACCGACGACATGATTGAAGTGCAGCAGAATGCAAAGCAGCAGGGCAAAGTGCGCTTCATCGGCGTCAGCACCCACAGCGGCCAGCCGCAGCTCATCCCATGGATGGTCCAGAAGGGCGTCTTCGACGTCGTTCTCCCCGCTTACAACTTTTCCATGGACGCCGCAATGGATCAGGCCATTGACACTGCCGCTAAAGCCGGCATGGGTGTCGTCGCCATGAAGGTCATGGCCGGTGGATTCCGCAGCGTCAAACCCGGCAGCCCCCTCGCGCAAAAGTTTGCCCAGCCCGGCGCGCTTCTCGCTGCGCTCAAATGGGTCGTGAACAAGCCCGGCGTGGCGACTACCATCCCCAGCATCACAGACATGGATCAGCTCGACGAAAACCTCAAGGCGATGGACCAACCCTATTCTCCTGCCGACGCCAAGATCCTCGCCGCGCACCTCGAACGCATCCGTCCGCTCTACTGCCGTATGTGCGGCCAGTGCGACAGCGCCTGCCGGAACGGGCTGCCCGTCTCCGATGTTCTCCGCTGCCTCACCTACGCAGAGGGGTACGGCCAGTTTGCCCTGGGGCGCGAACGCTATCTCGAGCTTGCCTCCGCGCGCTCGGCCCGCTGCGCCGATTGCGCCTCCTGCACGGTCAACTGCCCGCACGGCGTTCATGTCGCCCGCCGGATGGCCCGCGCCCAGGAGCTCTTTGCATGAAAGTCGCTGCGCTGCTGCTGGCCGTCCTGCTTTCCAGCGGCGCGGCCGCGCAGAGCCTTCTCGACTGCCATTTCGTTTCAGGCTGGGAGCAATCCGGCGCAATACGCCAATACGCCTCTGACAATCTCTACGATTACAAAGACGGCGGTGCCGAGGGTTACCTCGTCTACGGCTTCATCCGCATGACCGGCATCGACTGCAAATCCGGCGCCAACACAATCGCCATCGATGTCTCCGAGATGACCGACGCCGATGCGGCCTACGGCATCTTCACCGCGAACCTCGATCCTGCCCAGCCCATTTCGCAGATCGGCATGGGAGGCCAGGTGCAAGCGCAGAGCGCCAGCTTTGCCAAGGGCAAATACTACGTCGAGATCGTCGAAATCGCGGCCGACTCCACGAGCGACGACTCCGCCACGATGCGCGCCTTCGCCTCTGCCGTGGAGGTGCGGCTGCAGGGTCGCGCCACACCGCCCGCACAGTTGCTTTGGTTTCCTCCAGGCAATGTTGCGCCCATCCGCATGGTGCCTGAGAGCGTCCTGGGCCTGCGCGAACTCCAGCTCGGCTACGTGGCAAAATACAAACTCGGCCAGGCATTCATTGTGCTTGAAAGCACGCCGGACGCCGCGGCCCTCGTGCTCAAAGTCCTCCGCGCGCAATTCACTGGCGCGTCGTCCGCCGCCATCGGCGACGAGGCCTTTCAAGCCCAGGCCCAGTATCTCGACGGCCTCTGCATCTTCCGCAAGGGCCGTGTTCTGGCCGGCTACGCCAATCTTCCTACGCCTCAGCAAGCCGCATCGCAGGCTGCCGTGCTCGCAGGTCGCATCCCATAGTTGTGCGAATAGTTGTGCGAATCAATCCGGGTCCGGCATCAGGACCGGCCCGCCGGCTTTGCGTCCGTATGGATTTTTTCAGCAGCATCCGCATCGCGTTTGCCTCTCGACGCCGTCAACGAACGACGCTGGCGCAAAGCATCTCCAGAATCTTTTGCGCTGCCACAGGAGTCACTGTATCCGGCCCGTAAATCCCCGCCACGCCCGCGTCGTACAAAAACTTGTAGTCCCGCGGCGCAATCACGCCGCCCACCACCACCAGAATGTCATCCCTACCCAGCGCGCGCAGCTCCTGAATCAGTTGCGGCGCCAGCGTCTTGTGTCCCGCGGCCAGGCTCGACACGCCCACAACATGCACATCGCTATCCATCGCAGATCGCGCCACTTCGCGCGGCGTCTGAAAGAGCGGCCCGATATTCACGTCGAATCCGATATCCGCAAATGCCGCCGCAATCACCTTGGCGCCGCGGTCGTGCCCATCCTGGCCCATCTTCGCCACCAGAATCCGCGGCCGCCGTCCCTCTTCGCGCTCAAACTCCTCTGCCATGCGCTGCGCTTTCTTGAACTCCTCCGCGTTCGCGCTCGCCGCGGAATACACGCCGGCATTGGTGCGTGTCCTTGCTTTGTAACGGCCCCAAACGTTTTCGAGAACCTGCGAAATCTCTCCCAGCGTCGCGCGCGTCCGCGCCGCGTCCACAGCGTGTTCCAGCAGGTTTCCCTTGCCAGCCGCAGCGCACCGCTGCAGCCGTTCCAGCGCCTCGCTTACTGCCTTGGCATCGCGCTCGCGCTTCAACCGTTCCAAACGGCTGATCTGCGCTTGGCGCACCGCATCACTATCAATATCGAGCACTGCAATCTCCGGCTGCTCGGGCGCAGGATAGGCGTTCACACCCACGATCACGTCGCGCCCCGAATCGATCTCCCCCTGCCTCCGCGCTGCCGCCTCTTCAATCCGCATCTTCGGCAACCCGGTCTCGATCGCTTTCGCCATTCCGCCCAGACCTTCAATCTCCTGGATTAAATCCCAAGCCGCATGCATCAGATCGTGTGTCAACCGTTCCACATAGTACGATCCCGCCCACGGGTCCACCACATGCGTGATCCCGGTCTCCTCCTGTAGATAAAGCTGCGTGTTGCGCGCGATTCGGGCCGAAAAATCCGAGTGCAGCGCCAGCCCCTCGTCCAGCGCATTGGTGTGCAGTGATTGCGTGCCCCCGAATGCGGCGGCTAGCGCCTCCACACACGTCCGCACCACATTGTTGTATGGGTCCTGCGCCGTCAGGCTCCATCCCGAGGTCTGCGAGTGCGCCCGCAGAGCCAGCGATTTGGGGTTCTTCGCGCCGAAGCCTTTCACAATCTTCGCCCACAACATGCGCGCCGCCCTCATCTTGGCAATCTCCATAAAGTGGTTCATGCCTATGCCCCAGAAAAACGAAATCCGCAGCGCAAACTCATCCACATCAAAACCGGCATTTACCCCCGCGCGCAGATACTCCAGCCCGTCGGCCAGCGTGTACGCCAACTCCAGGTCTGCCGGCGCGCCCGCCTCCTGCATGTGACAGCCACTCACGCTGAGGCAGTGGAAGTGGGGCATCTTCGCCGAGCAATATTGAAGAATGTCGGCGATAATCCGCATCGATCCTGCAGGCGGATAGATGTACGTATTGCGGACCATGAACTCATTCAAAATATCGTTCTGGATGGTCCCGCTCAACTGCTCAAGCGCCACGCCCTGCTCCTCGGCGGCGGCAATATAAAACGCCATAATCGGCAGCACCGCGCCGTTCATCGGTATCGATACCTGCATCTGTTCCAGCGGAATGCGGCGGAACAGGATCTTCATGTCGAGAATCGAATCGATGGCCACGCCCGCCTTGCCCACGTCGCCCGTCACGCGCTCGTGATCGGAGTCGTATCCGCGCTGTGTCGCCAGGTCGAATGCCACCGAAATTCCGCGCTGCCCTGCGGCCAGTTTGCGGCGATAAAATGCATTCGACTCTTCCGCTGTCGAAAACCACGAGTGCTGCCGAATCGTCCACGGCCGCATTGCATACATTGTGCTGCGCGGACCGCGCAGATAGGGCGGAATTCCCGCCGCGTACTGCAAATGTTCGAGTCCCGCCAGATCCTCGTGCGTGTAAAAGCATTTCAGCGCAATGTGCTCGGGCGAAAGCCACTCCTCAGCCTCCCGCTGGGAGCCCCGCCCTCGGCGCGTTTCTGTTCTTGCGCCTACAGCAGAACCAGAATAGCTGTACCCAACGGCACGCCCTCTGAGTGGCTTTTTCCTCAAGAAAAAGCCACCTTGCAGACTTTTCGCTTGGGCACGTGAATTCTGGTTCTGCTCTGGGGAGGGTTCGCGCGTCGCCTTCCAATCGATCTTCGTGAAATCCGGCCGCATTGTTCTTCTCAACTCACCGAAACGATGGGGTGCCCCAGGTCTCGATTTTGAGACCTGGGATACCACGAACGTCGACCTTCCGATTTCAAACCTTCAGCTTTTCCTGCCACGCCGTCAAAAACTCCAGCGGGTGACTGCGCGCGTGCACAAAATCCGCAATCCCAGCCGCCCTCAACTGCTCAGCGTTCTCCGGATTTCCCGCCACAATCACCGGCGTCTCCCGGCCATGGGCCTTCAACTTCGGCATGAGCTCTGCTGCCAGCGCCGCATACTCTCGATCGGCGCTGCACAGCACAATCAGGTCGCCTTCCGCAGCCGCAATCTCCCTGGCTTTTTTGAATCGCCGCGTAGAAATCTCAAAACCGGCGCAGGCAAAGAAGTTCGCCGCGAAGTTGGCGCGTGCCATGCGTATCTTCACATCTCCGATCTCGGCCAGCAGCACTCGCGGCGTCTTTCCTCCCCGGGCCGCGTGCCTCTCGGTGCGCAGGCGCAACTCCTCATACACCCGCGCGCCGCGTCTGGTCTCGTTCATCCGCTGCTCGTCGATGCGGCCGAGCGCCCGCTCGGCGCGATTGGCATACTGATTCGTTCCCACCATCACGCGCCGTCGCGCGGCAACGGATTCTTCTCGCGTCGTCAAGGACTGCTCGAGCGTCCGCCGAATCGCGCCCTCCGCGCTCGCCTTGCGGTACCCCCCGCGCGCTTCGATCTCCTGAAGCGTTTTCCAACCCTGGCCCGCAAGAAAATCGGTCAGCGTCTCCAGGTAATACGAGCCGCCCCCCGCGTCGGCTACGCGGTTGAGCCACGCCTCGTGCTTCAGCAGCAATTGCGTGTTTCGCGCCAGCCGCCGGCTTGCCTCATTGGGCGCTTTCGAGCACGCGTCAAACGGCAACACCATTACCCAATCCGCTCCACCAAGTACCGCAGCCATCGCTTCCGTCGTCCCGCGCAAAATGTTCACGTGCGGATCGTAGGCGGTCTTGTTCCACCGCGACGTGCGTGTAGCGATGCGCGCGCGCGCTGCTTCGCCAGTCCCGCCAAAGCTCTCCACCGCTCGCGCCCACACCATGCGGAACGCCCGCAACTTTGCAATCTGGAAAAAGTAATTTGCGCCCACCGCGAAGCCAAATTCAATCGCCGCCGCCGCGTGTTCCACATCGAGTCCGCGCTTATCCATCGCCGTCAAAAAATCCACTCCAGCCGCAAGAGTCAATCCAACCTCTTCCGCGGCTGTCGCTCCGGCTTCCTCAAACGCCTCGCCATGAATTGTGAACGGCACAAACCTGGCCGGCGCAGCGTCAATCACCTCTGCTGCAAACTCCAGGCTCGTCAGCGCATCGCATCCGGTCGAAATCTCCGCCGCAATTCGCCGCTCCCCAGTTCGATCCTTGCTCAGCCGTTCGATCAAAAGCCGGATCAACCGCTCATCCGCGTGCTCGAAATGAACCGGAACCTCGTCCAGATTCTTGAGCAGCACTTCCAATTCAGCACTACTCTTCGCCAAAAGTCTGCTGAACGCAGTTCCTTCAGCCCCAGCCGCAACTGCCGCGCACGCCGCGCGATTCGCCTCCTCCGCATCGGTCGCGTCGATTTCCTCGCGAATCCGCCAGCCGCCCGTGGAGCGCGCTCCACGTCGATACGGAAACTCCCCCGGCGCCGCATCCAGGCAAGCCAGGCCCTTCAAATCCTGCGCACGGTAGTAGGGCTTTACTGCCAACCCCTCGTCCGTGCGCCAGATCAATCTCTTTTCGTAATCGGCGCCCTTCAGGTCGCGCGCAATCGCTGCTTCCCACGCCCCGGTGCTGACCGGCGGAAACTCCTCAAGCAAATGTTCAGTCGCCATCTTCTCTCACTTGCCTTCAGGGTCCACGCCGTCAGGGTCTTCGGCCATCTCGATCGGAAACCCGAATGCGCTCTCGGTTCCGGACTCCGGATGCACAAAGAACTCCGTCGTTCCCCGCGAACCCTTGCGCGGAGCCCCATAGACGAGTTGAAATTCGTCTGCCCGCATCGTGTCGAACGCTGAAAATGAGTGGCCAATATACAATTCAAAAGCTCGGGCAGTTTCGAGGCGGGCAGAAACACGCTCGCTACGGCCTTCCCACATCAGCCCAGAAGAAGCCCTGCTATTCAAGTTCTACAACGATCTGATTTACCTTTGCGGATTCCCCCGTCGCCACTCGCACGCTCTTCACGATTCCGGAGCGTGGCGCGGTCACATTGGTCTCCATCTTCATGGCCTCGATGACCATAATCAGTTCGTTTTCCGCGATCGTTTGTCCAGGTGCTACGTTCACTCTATTGACGATGCCGGATATAGGGCTGCGGCAGAACTTATCTTCGTCGTCGATTTTCCCGGAGTCCGGGGCTGCCGGCGCAGTCACCGAATGCACTGTCGCGGGAACCAGAGGATACGACATTCCGTAATACGGATGATGCGGAACTTCGTCATCTTCGATGACTTCGACTTCCACCTCGTAGGTCTTGCCGTCGATTCCAATCTGGAGCTTCAAGTGTTCTTCCTTCCCTTGAAAGAAATTTCCTGCTGGTTTATCGTCTCAAGCGCGGATTGTGCGAGGCTTGAATGGACACACGCCCCTGTTGCGCCCACAGATTGACGTTTCTATAGGGCGATTGCAGAATTCTGGCCGAACGGACACGGGCGTTTTTCCCAATGTATGCGGTGGCGGCCGCGGCCAGCACCACCAGGATCTCGGGAGTGACCTCCGCCTGTATCGGCTTCCCGGAAGTAATTTGCGCCGCCCTCGCCTGAGCCGCTGCGTCGCGCAACGCCGGGGACTGACTTAGTTCCGCGATCCGGGCCTCGAGAGCGTTGATTTGCGTGCGCAGTTCGCTCAATCGGCGCTCCGCCGTTTGTTGCCGCTCGGTGAGAGCCTGAATCAACGCTGCCAGATTCTCTTTCACGCGCCGCTCCTCGCTTCTAGAACTGGGAAAAATCGGCTCGCGTCGCCGGCATCCCAGTAGCGCTAACAGACCCTAGAGTGGAATCAATCCGTGTTTCTTATGAGGACGGGTTTCTTGCTTGGTGTGCAGCGACTCCAGCGCCCGCGCCAGGCATCGCCGGGTCTCGGCCGGCTCGATCACCTCATTCACCAGTCGCCGGCCCGCCGCCACATACGGGTTCGAAAACGTTTCCCGGTACTCTTCCACCATCTCCCTGCGCCGCGCATCTTTGTCCTCGGCGGCTTCGATCTCCTTGCGGAAGACAATCTCCGCCGCGCCCTCGGCGCCCATCACCGCAATCTCCGCCGTTGGCCACGCCATCACACGGTCCGCGCCCAACCCCTTCGAACACATCGCGATGTACGCGCCGCCATACGCCTTGCGCAGCACCACCGTGATCTTCGGCACCGTTGCGGCCGAGTATGCAAACAACAGCTTCGCTCCATGCCGGATAATCCCGCCCCGCTCCTGCTCCACGCCCGGCAGGAATCCCGGCACATCCACAAAGGTCAGCAGAGGAATATTGAACGCGTTGCAGAAGCGCACAAACCGCGCCGCCTTGACCGAGGCATTGATGTCCAGCACGCCGGCCAGCACGCACGGCTGATTGGCCACAATTCCCACCGGCCTTCCCGCAAGCCGGCCAAATCCGATCACAATATTCGGGGCAAATCCGGGCTGAATCTCCAGGAAATCCTCGTTGTCTACCACCCGCGCAATCACATCGCGCACGTCGTAAGCCACCTTCGGGTCCGCGGGAACTGCTCTGCTCATATCCGCATCGTCCTTTAGTCGCCCATTGAACGGCAGCCGCGGCGGATCTTCCAGATTGTTCGACGGCAGATAACTCAGCAGCCGCTGGCAAAGCCGGATCGCATCTTCATCGTTCTCCGCGATCAGGTGCACCACCCCCGAGTAGTTCATCTGCGGCTGCGCGCCGCCCAGTTCCTCGGCCGTCACTTCTTCACCCGTGACCTGCTTCAGCACCTGCGGCCCGGTGATGAACATCCTCGCCTGCCGTGTCTGGATGATGAAGTCAGTCAGCGCAGGGCTGTAGGCCGCTCCGCCTGCGCATGGCCCGCAGATCAGCGAAATCTGCGGTACCGCACCCGAAAGCAGCACGTTGTGATGGAATACCCGCGCATATCCAGCCAGGCTGTCGATCCCCTCCTGAACCCGTGCCCCGCCCGAGTCGTTGATGAAGATGAATGGGCTGCCGGTCTTCAGGCTCATGTTCATCATCTCGGTGATTTTATCGCTGTGCGTTTCGCCCGCAGCGCCTCCAGCCACCGTGAAATCCTGGCTCGCCAGATGCACTTGCCGCCCGTCAATCGCCGCACACCCGGTCACTACTCCATCGGCAGGCAGCTCCCGGCCCGCCATTCCGAAAAATGTCGCACGGTGCGCGGCAAACAATCCGATCTCCTCAAAGCTGCCTTTGTCCACCAGCCGTTCGATCCGCTCCCGCGCCGTCAGCTTCCCTGAGGCGTGCTGAACTTCGATCCGCTCCTTGCCCCCGCCCAGTTCCATTGTGTCGCGCCTCGCGCTAAGTTCGGCGATCTTGTCGCTCATCGTCTTCGGCTTCACATCCTGATCTTGCGTGGCCATCCCTGCTCCTGGATTCTTCTGTAAGTAATGGAACCCTGGACTACCTTTCCGGAGCCACGGTTACCCGGTGCTCTTTCCCATTCAGCGTAATCACGTAATTCACCGTGGCGGCGAGCGGTTTTACGCCTTCTGCCGTCCCCGCCTGAGCCTTGGGCTCGGCTGCCGTGGGCGAAGTGTGATCCTTGCCGAGATTCTTGCGTCCCTCGTGACGCGTCTTGAAGAACTTGGGCGCAACCTGCGGGAACATCGCGTACGTCAATATGTCTTCATCCGAGCCATCGCTGCCTTCTAACGCCTTGGCCTTCGCGCTCAGGTTCTCCCACTCCGCAGTCAGCAGATCGGCGGGGCGGCAGGTAATGGCAGGTTTCTTGGCATGCGCCTCGGCCATCTTCAGCACTTCGGGG
>Ga0326728_10005805_pt1 | contig 34068 bp, 32 predicted proteins | sample MB3enrmetagenome_FD_207602 | JGI IMG/M metagenome (GOLD analysis project Ga0326728, IMG submission 207602) | Lab enriched peat soil microbial communities from McLean, Ithaca, NY, United States - MB31MN | ecosystem: Environmental > Terrestrial > Soil > Wetlands > Peat | place: USA: New York...
CGACCTAAAAGTGTCGCCAAAAAAGTATCTGAGTTTTTCCGAACTAACATGGAAATACCTATTTGAAAGTCAAGTACAGTACATCAACCGCTTCCAGAGGGGCGAATGGCTGGAGCTTTTTAAATCCAACGGCTTTGAACTGGTTGACGAGGAAGTTTTTCGAGTGGACATCAGCCGCCTCAAGCTGGCGGAGCGGTACATTCACATGGATAAAAGCGACCTCGAATGTTCCACGCTTAATCTGGCTTTAAGAAAGCCAAGTTCAGCATCCTAAGATTATGAACCCTGAAACAGCACTAAAGCATGTGGACGCTTCCCTCCGCGAAGGGGCGGATCTGCGGCTGAAAGTCGCCCAGGAATGCGGATGCACGATCGTCCAAGCCGCCGAGGTCATGCTCCAATGCCTGCGCTCCGGCGGCAAACTGCTCTTCTACGGCAACGGCGGCAGCGCGGCGGACGCCCAGCATTTGGCCGCCGAGTTTGTCGGCCGTTTCGTCAAGGAGCGCCGCGGCTTGCCTGCGGTGGCGTTGACCACGGACTCTTCCATTGTGACCGCCGTGGGCAACGACTACGGTTTCGACCGGATTTTTTCCCGGCAGATCGAGGCGCTGGGAAATCCTGGGGACGTGGCCATTGGCATCAGCACCAGCGGCAATTCCCCCAACGTCATTGCGGCGATGAAGCAAGCCGCGCAACAGAAGCTCAAGACCATCGGCTTGTCAGGCAGGGACGGGGGCGCGCTCGCGCAATGCGTGGTTATTGCGTTGGTGGTGCGCTGCCCCAATACCGCGCGAGTGCAGGAATGCCACATCGCCATTGGGCATCTGCTCTGCGAGTTAGTCGAGAACGGGTTGCTGGAAAAGCACCATGTGTAGAGGGCTTACTGCATCACTTAAAACATGAAACACGTCTGGCAATTCATCCTGATTTTGTGCGTGGTTTTGGCGATCTCTTCGATGGCGAGCCATCTCGCAGGGTCCTGGCTGAAAATCAGGGCTACTCCGGTTGCATATCATTGTTTTGGACCGCAAGATCAAAAACCGTCGGCCTTTCTTGAAGGATCATCGCTCGCGTTTCATGGGCTGGATTGGAGCCGGATTTCGGCATCACTGGGCATAAGAATGGAGACCTGGCCGGTGGCTGGTGGGTCTCCGGCGGAGGGGGAAGTCTTTCAGGAGCGGGCTCCGCACGCCACTCGGACGTTTATCGTCGTTTCGGCCTATGATCTGAACGAAAACTGGTTGTGCGATTTTCACGCCGACATCGTGCCTTTGAGCGAAACGATCCGCAACCTCCGGCAATGCGGCGCTCCTTGGCCATTCTGCAAAAGGGTGCTCAGCCAGTACCCTCTGATGGTTGCGCGCAAGCTATTCCCGACGGCTGGCAGGTCGGACGGCGTCATGGTCGGAATTCGGAGCAAGCTCCTGAAATTGTTTCACACCTCCACAGCCGCGGGACAGGACGACGCTCCGCAACTTGGGGATACTGGCACGTCGCTTATCCGGGATAAAGTCACCGACTGGTCCGAAGCGCGGCTGGAGAGGCGGTTGGTCTTGATGCGTAGTTCCTGCCAGGGAAAGCAGTCATTTGACGGAATGAAAAAGAATGCTTTGATCCGAATGCTACAGCGGGCCGAACGGCAAGGCCAGTCGGTCCTCGTTGTGCTGCCCGTGTCTCCCATTTACCAAAAGGAATTTCTGAACAGTGACGTGGTTCACGACTTTGAAGAGACACTGGCCGATGTGAGGCGGCATTGTCCGCGAACACAGATCATTCGCCTGGACCCAATCACAGCGTTGCACGATAATGGCCTGTTCTGGGACTCTGTTCACATGAATATGTACGGGCAACAAATAGCAACGACGGCGCTTCTGAAACAAATGCAGCAACTTTCGAGCAGCCAATGATTTTCAGCTCTTTCGAGTTCGTCGGTTTTTTCGCGGTGGTTCTCCTGATCAGGAGTTGCTTGCGCAACTTCAGCGCGGAGAAGTGGTTTCTTCTTTTGGCCAGCTATGTCTTCTACATGAGTTGGAGCGTGCCGTGCGTTCTCCTGATCATAGGCACGTCGCTGGTCGATTATTTCGTCGGGATGGGTTTGGGGCGGATCGAGGATCCGCGCAAGCGCAGGCTGCTTCTGGTGGTTAGCATTGTGGCAAACCTTGGCGTGTTGGGTTTTTTCAAGTACACGAATTTTCTGCTCGCCAATATCCATTGGGCATTAACCTCATTGGGTTTCCATGCGCCACAATTGAGCTACAACATCCTTCTTCCCGTGGGCATTTCGTTCTTTACCTTCCAGAGCATGACATACACAATTGAGACGTACCGCCGAAGGATCAAGCCATGCCACAGCCCGCGGGATTTCATGCTATTTGTGGCGTTTTTCCCGCAGCTTCTGGCCGGCCCAATCAATCGCGCTGTGGACTTGCTCCCCCAATTCATGCAGCGGATCCGCGCCACTGCCTTGGAGTGGGAATCGGGGTTGGCCCAGTTCGCATTGGGCGTGGTCAAGAAGGCGGTCATCTCCGACCAGATTGCGCCCCATGTTGACCTCATCTTCGCTTCCCCGGGGAAATACGACGGGTTGACCCTGCTGCAGGGGGCGCTCGGCTACGCGGTCCAGATCTATTGTGATTTCTCTGGTTATTCCGACATGGCGATCGGTTGCGCGCGCATGATGGGCTTCCGCTTCATGGAAAACTTTCAGATGCCTTACAGTTCAACAAGCATCACCGATTTTTGGCGGCGTTGGCATATCTCCCTTTCCAGTTGGTTTCGTGATTATCTTTACATTCCTCTCGGTGGTAGTCGGAAAGGCACGGGGCGCACCTATCTGAATCTCATGGTGACGATGCTATTGTGCGGCTTATGGCACGGCGCCAGTTGGAGTTTTGTCTTTTGGGGCGGGCTGCACGGGGTATCCCTGGCTGTTCACCGGGCCTGGAAAATCTGGGACCCTCTCGAATCTTTAAAGGAGCATCCCTGGTTACAAGCGCTCTGGGATGTGTGGGCGCGTTTATTGACACTCACCGTGGTGCTGATCGGATGGGTGTTCTTCCGCGCGCGTTCATGGACGGACGCTTGGAGTTCCCTGGGCCGGATGCTGGCTTGGACTCACGACGGCACGCGTTTATGGTCTCCCTATATCTTGGCTGCGCTGGTTGCGGTCATTGCCGCCCATCTGCTCATCTCCAAAGATCGAAACTGGGCTTGGGAAATTCCGAACCGGCCGGTATTCATACGGATCGGAGCTTACCTGGGCCTCGCGCTGCTTATCGTTTGTCTCGGGAAGACTGAAGGGGCGCCGTTCATTTACTTCCAATTTTAATAAATGACATGACAAATCCCATGCTCATACCAAAGAACTGGGTGCGCTCCCTCTTGGGGTTCGCGGGCGTTCAGGCCACGCGCATTTCCCCATATACGAACGACAATGCCGCTTTATCGGCGATGCTCAAAGACGCTCGCGTGCAGGAATGCCATATCGCCATGGGACATTTGCTCTGTGAATTGGTGGAAAATGACCTTTTGCAAAGCACGCCCTCCAACCTATGAGAATAGCCTACATTGCCCCATATCAGGGCCCGAGTTTGGTGAAGAACCGTCCGATCCTGCACAACCTTAGCTTGGCCGCCAAGGTGAAAATTGAACTGACTGCCGAGCTGCTTAAACAATCTTCGCATGAACTCGAAATCATATCAATAGGCGAAGTGGACAAATTCGAGTGCCGATTCTATCCATCGTTTCAGGAGACCGAACTCTTTCATCCGGCCGTCCCGATCCATTACGCTTCGGCTGTTCCCATTCGATTTGTCAACGGCCTTTGGTCATCCATGCGGACAGTGCAACTGCTCAAAGCCCGGCACAAAGTCTCTCCGTTTGACCTGGTTATCATCTATAATTTGAAACGCGCGCATCTGGCCTGTGCCGACTATGCGACGCGGCGGCTTGGCCTGCCGGTCATCTTGGAATACAATGATGATTCGTTCGTGGACGTCGCGGGCCGGACAGCGAAGGGATTGATCGCCAGATACCACCATTACATATGCCGCGAGGCCTTGAAGAAAATGTCGGGTTGTATGGCTGCCTCGCCCTATCTCCTCTCGCAACTGCCGCCTTCCATACCAAAGCTCCTCTTACGCGGGATCGTGAATCAAGCCATCATCAATGCGAACCACCAGCCCATCGCTCCAAGGAAGAACTGGGTGGTTTTCTCCGGCACGCTCGAAGGGACCCAGGGCGAAGCACAAATGATCAAAGCTTGGGGGATGCTGGGGCTGCCGGACTGGGAACTCCATATTGCCGGCTGCGGTCCCATAATGCCGACCCTGGAAAAACTGGCGGAAAACAACCGGAGCATCATCTTTAACGGACTTCTCAACAGGGAAGAAAATGCTCGCCTCCTCTGCGCTGCAAAAATTGGGATGAATGCCCAAGACGTGAGCATCACTCCCGGAAACGTCTTTGCCTTCAAGATCATCGAGTACCTCGCTGCCGGCCTGCACGTCATCACCACCCCAAGGGGCGCCTTGGAACCTGAATTGGAGGCTGGAATTACTTATATAGCCGACAACACTCCCGAAACGATTGCCGCCTGCCTCAAAAAAATGATCAGTGAAGGATCCTATACGCGGACCGCACAACAAGCCGCCCTGCAAACCTATGGCCCCGCCGCCGTTTCCAAGGCGCTGAATCGGCTCATTGATCAAACCAGAGCCCGCGCCAAGCAGCGTGGCAGTTCTACCCAAAATTTTTTATGATTCAGTTGATCGTCACCGTCACCACTCAGCTTTGAAGGGCGTTTTGCCCAGGAATTTCAAACATTGAACCTCGTTCCATGCTTTATCGGCTGCACCGGCAACCCTGTTATGCCAGCCTTCGGTATAAGGATGACGCGTTCCCGCGTTCCGTGGCTTGTTTCGAGCAGGGAATCTGCCTTCCCACTTGGGTTGGGCTCGCCCAAGAGCAGGTGCGCTATTTTTCTGAGACGCTGAAAGAAGCGTTGGTGCAAGTCCGCTAGCAACAAAACATCCCATGAAAATAATGGCCATTGTCGGCACGCGACCGGAAATCATCAAGTTGAGCCGCATTTTGTACGAGATAGAACAGTTCCACAAACTGGTGATTGTCCACACCGGTCAGAATTATGACTACGAGTTGAATGAGATCTTTTTCACCGATCTGGAAATCCGCCGGCCCGACCATTTTCTCAACGCCGCGGGCGAAAACGCGGCGGAAACCATCGGGCTGGTCATCGCGCGGGTGGATGCCCTGTTGAAAACGGAGGAGCCTGACGCGGTGCTGCTCTACGGGGACACCAACAGTTGCCTGGCCGTGATCCCGGCCAAACGGCGCAAGATCCCCATCTTTCATTTCGAGGCCGGAAACCGCTGCTTTGACCAGCGGGTGCCGGAGGAGATCAACCGGAAAATCGTGGACCACCTGAGCGATATTAACATGCCTCTGACCGAACATGCCCGGCGCTACCTTCTGGCGGAAGGCCTGCGCCCGGAAACGGTCATCAAGATCGGTTCTCCCATGAAGGAAATCCTGACCTACTGCCGCCCGAAAATTGAGGCCTCAGACGTCCTGCTGCGCCTTGGACTGGCCCGTCGCGGCTATTTTGTGGTCAGCGCCCATCGGGAAGAAAACGTGGACTCGCCGCAAAACTTCAACGACCTGCTCGACAGTCTGGATGGCATCGCGCAAGAGTTCGGCCGGCGCATCATTGTTTCGACCCACCCGCGGACACGCAAAATGCTCGAAGCCTGCGGACGGAAACTCGAGGACGACCGCGTCGAATTCCTGAAACCGCTCGGCTTTGTCGATTATATCAAGCTTCAGTTGAACGCCTTCTGCGTCGTCTCCGACAGCGGCACAATTTCGGAAGAGTCGTCCATTCTCAACTTCCCGGCGATCATGATTCGTCAGGCCCATGAACGCCCCGAGGGCATGGACGAGGGCACGCTGATCATGTCCGGCCTGCGGCGTGCCGCCGTGATAGACGCCATCAAAACCGTGACGACCCAGTGGGATGAGTCCATGCCCGTCATGCGAACCGTCGCGGATTACGAGGTCACGAATGTCTCGAAAAAGGTCGTCCGCATCGTCATGAGCTACGTCGATTACATCAACCGCACCGTGTGGCACAAGCCATGTTAACAACGTCCAGTCAGCCATACAGAGACAACGCCAGGAAACCCATCACCCATGAATCCGAATATGTTTAAAAACAAGACTCTGCTTATCACGGGTGGAACGGGCAGCTTCGGCAACGCCGTCTTGCGCCGCTTCCTCCATACCGACATCGGCGAAATCCGCATCTTTAGCCGCGACGAAAAGAAGCAGGACGACATGCGGCACGAGTTGCCCAGCCCGAAACTCAAATTCCAAATCGGCGACGTGCGCAACTTCAACAGCATCAACGACGCCATGCGCGGCGTGGATTATGTGTTCAGCGCCGCCGCGCTCAAGCAGGTTCCCTCGTGTGAGTTCTATCCCATTGAGGCTGTGGCCACGAACATTCTGGGCACGGAGAACACCTTGAATGCCGCGATCGGCAATGGTGTCAAAAACGTGATCGTGTTGAGCACGGACAAAGCAGTTTATCCGATCAATGCCATGGGCATGTCCAAGGCCCTCATGGAAAAAGTGGCCGTGGCCAAATCCCGCGATTTGAAGAAGGACCAGACCACCATCTGTGTGACGCGTTACGGTAATGTCATGGCTTCACGCGGCTCGGTCATTCCCCTCTTTGTCAGCCAGCTTAAGGCGGGCAAGACTCTTACCATCACCGATCCTGACATGACCCGGTTCATGATGTCGCTGGAAGACGCGGTGGAGCTGGTCTTGTTTGCCTTCAAGAACGGAGCTGGAGGCGACAGCTTCGTCCAGAAAGCGCCGGCCGCGACCATCGGCCAACTGGCGCGCGTGTTGAAGGACATCTTCAACTCGCACGTTCAAGTCCAAATTATCGGCACCCGCCACGGTGAAAAAAAGCATGAAACCCTGCTGAACCGCGAAGAAATGGTCCGGGCCCGTGATCTGGACCGGTATTACCGCATCCCTTCGGACACGCGCGACTTGAATTACGCCGTCTTCTTTGAAGAAGGGCAAAGGAAAGTCGCCGAGGTTCAAGATTACACCTCGGAGAACACGTATCGCCTGACTGATGAAGAACTCAAAGCCACCCTGCTCAAACTCGATTACATTCAGTTCCAACTCAATGGCACAAACTCCTTTCTTTCCGGGACGACGGCCTCTCTCCTTCCCCATTACGCGTGATGACGCCGATGACGAATGCCCCGTTGTGAAAGCTTCGATTGCCAGGAGAAATCCTTTTTGAAGGATGAATATATCGCCCGGTTTGACAGGCTCGGCGTGTCCTGTGGAGAAGCTCCAGGAATTGACGACCGCTGCGGGCAGGATTCCGCTCCTGGAGGAGATTAACCTTTTCATCGTTCTCGTCTCAACGAACGATGAAGACGGCAATCTATCGGTGGTGGCAGTATTCCATCATATTGCCGGGCATCATTATTGGAAGAGGATCTGTCATCGGCGCAGGATCCGTAGTGACAAAAAATGTTGATCCAATGCCAGCGTGGCCGGTGTCCCCGCAAAACTTTTGAAACATCGAGACAGGAGAGGCGCAACTGATAACCCGAAGCATGACCCTAGACGTGGATAACTACAAAACAACAGATGGACTGTGTTCAGGCGGCGATTCGCGCGCGGCCAGCTTGCCGCAGGACGAGAGCGGAGCGCGTCTTCCGTCCGGAAAAGGCGAAGCGAACGAACAGCATTTTGAAACCGCCCATCTGCTCAAGAACCTCAAAGGGCATACGATTTCGAGCGGATTCGTCACGATTTTATCACAGGGCGTTCAATTTGTCTTGAACCTGGCCTCGATCATGGTCCTGGCGCGCCTGCTCACTCCCCACGATTTTGGTCTCGTCGCAATGGTCACAACCATCACCGGCTTTTTGCGGATCTTCAACGATGCCGGCCTCTCCACGGCGACGGTGCAGCGGGAAGGCATAACCCATGCGCAGGTTTCCAATCTGTTCTGGACGAACGTCGCCCTGGGTGGAACGATCACTTTGATGCTGGCGGCTTGCGCCCCGGTGGTTGCCTGGTTTTACCGGGAGCCGAAGCTGGTTGGCGTCACTCTGGCGCTCTGCATTACCTTCTTATTGACCAGTTTGGCTGTGCAACATCTTGCCCTGCTCAAACGACAGATGCGCTTCAAGATGATCGCGCTCATCCAGATTGGCTCGATGTTGGCTGGCGTTGCCGTTGGCATCATCATGGCTGCGCTCAAATACGGCTATTGGTCGCTGGTCTGGATGCAACTGATAACAACGGTGGTGGCGTTTCTATTGACCTGGTCGACCTCCCGATGGCGGCCACAATTGCCCAAACGAGGCAGCGGCACATGGCCTTTGCTGAATTTCGGCGCCAATTTAACCGCCAGCAGCTTTCTCTGGTCTCTGGCCCGAGGGTCTGACGGTCTTCTGATAGGCCGATTTTACGGGTCGGCCCCACTGGGCCTCTACTCCAGGGCCGCGGCATTGCTCAGCCGTCCCATGGACCAATTAATCAGCCCCATCGAGGCGGTTTTCGTGCCGACACTTTCCCGGTTGCAGCCGCAGACCGAGCGCTACCGCAAGACCCTTTTTAAGATCTATGATATAATTGCAGTGACCTGCTTCCCGTTCGCCGCCATGTTTTTTGCGCTGGCCCATCCGTTGACGCTGGTGGTGCTGGGGCGGAAATGGGAGGCTGCGGCTCCCATCCTTGCCGGCTTTTCCTTCGTGGCTCTTTTCATTCCCGCTGGCAGTGTCGCCAGTTGGCTGATCACCAGCCAGGGTAGGGGCCGGGATTGGCTGATTCTAAGCTCAATAAGTTCCTCCCTGACGTTCGTGTCTTTCCTGGTAGGCTTGCCCTTCGGACCCGTCGGTGTGGCCATGAGCTATTCCTCCTATTGTCTGCTAGGGGCACTGCCCATTATGTATCATATCGCGGGGCGACAGGGTCCCGTTACAACGAAAGACTTGTGGGGCCGGTTTTTCAGGCAATTCCCCCTCTGGCCCGTAGTCTGCGGAGCGACCTGGCTGGCGCGCAAGCTGATTGGCGACGTTGCTCCCTTGACTCAGTTGCTCATTTGTGCCCCCGCCGGCCTTCTTGCAGGGGCGGCTTTTGCTTTTGTTTATTCTCCTTCGCGCCGCGCCGTGGCGAGCATATTCGATGCAATGCGGCACTGGAAGAATTCCCAAGGCGGCATGGCGCCTCAATGAGAAGATTTCATTCGTCTGGTTCGCATTTCTGCCTGGAAAATCCAATGACCGTGGAAAGTTCCAAGCTGGTGCGGGAGGACGTCGAGCCTCCGCTCGGTCCGACTCGCGCCGATCCCAATGACCGCCACTTTTCAACGGAGTATCTGGTAAGTGGTTTAGAAGGCCGTGACGCATGGACCGCTTGATGAAGTCCAAGAACCCCGATGCGGCACAGGCTGCGGAAGCAGATCACGATTTGATTGGCCGGTCTAAAGCCGCGCCTCATGCGCGGCGTTGTTTTGGGTTGCTCTATCGCCGGGAATCCTGGGGATTGTCGCTGCGCGGTTGGCTTGCCGTCATCGGATTGGCCGCGCTCCTGTTCCCTTTCTTGTTATTCACGGTTTATCCATTCCTGGCCGTCACAGATCGCCAACCGCCTTCGGACTGTCTCGTTGTGGAAGGCTGGGTGCCGGTGGACGTTTTGAGGGGAGCGTGCGCCGAGTTTAGTGCTGGCGGCTATCGCAAAATCCTGGTCAGCGGCTGCATCGTTTACGACGAGTGGGCCGCCGATACTGGCGTCACTTATGCCGACTGGGGCGCTTCAAAGCTCCGCCGACTGGGTGTGCCTGAGGATCTGATTCAGCCCGTTCCGTGTTTGATCCGGCGAAAGGATCGCACCTATTCTGCGGCTTTGGCTGTGAAGCAGTGGATGGAGGAGCATGGCATTCACCCCAGGCAATTCAACCTTGTCACGGAAGCCTCGCACGCCCGTCGCAGTCGGTTGCTGTTTCAAAAGGCCTTTGGGCCGGAAGTCAAAGTGGGCATTATCGCTGTCACGGACCCGCAGTTTGATCCCGACCAGTGGTGGCGCACGAGCGAGGGCGTTCGTGAGGTTATCGGCGAGAGTGTCGCTTACCTTTATGCCCGCTTCCTGTTTTGCCCCCCAAACCCGGCCAAATCGGGGCAATAGAATCTTTGGAATCGGATACCAGCAATGAACTTTGCTAAGAAAGGCCAGTCATCGAACCCTGGCCCAGGAAATAGTCGTTGCCTGCCCGCGCTTGGCCTTGATCAAGACGACTGGAATTTTGATTCGGTTCCGGAAGAGGAGTTGCACGTCTGCTGCCTCTGGGAGTACGGACGAGAGTCGAATTTCCTTCGTTCGATAAGGGAACGGTCTGTTGAGGCTGCCCGCTTACAGCTCCCGTTTCGGGAACGGCTGGATTTTGTCGAGCGAGACTTTAGCAAAGCGTTCGGCGCGCTGGGACGAAGTGCCTGTCTTTTCCAAGTGGGAATATATTGCCTGGGCGGAGATAAGGGCTATCCCGGAGTCATTTCACGTTTCCCCGAAGCGTGGCAATCACTGAGCAAATCCGAAAGATCGGTTCTTCTTGAAACGGCGGATTGGGACGTGAAAAAAGTCTCCGGTTTTCCAGGCTTTAGGCGTTCCAACGTTCCCAGAGCCGATGCGCTCGTCAAATTGTTTCGCCCGAAAAGTATGAAGGAGGTTTTCGGCAGGGACGAGGGTGTCGGAGTACGAGAATACTTCCACGCTGGTCATAAGCTTCGTTCACTCTGCCCGTGCTATATGTACCCGTCGGGGATGGAAGTTCTTCTGGTCGAGATTGAGTGGGGCGACTTCACGAACGAGCAGCTTGTGCAAGAATTTGCGCAATGGCTCAAGGAAAATGACCCACCGGGGCTTTCCCGGCCTGACAAACGGGGCCATAAGAAAATCAGCGATCGCGTAAAGCTCGAACGCCTGGGGATCATGCGGCTCCTCAACAGATTCACGCCGGCGGAACTTGGAACGGCCTGCCCCGACGCATGGAAGCGCTATAACTCGCCAAACCGGCGCTGGCGAAAAGACGCGTCAATGGCAGGCATCCATTTCCGGGAATTATTCCCTTTCCTGCCTGAAGAGGAGACGCCGCTTGCCTGGCCGCCAAAGGAGACTTGCGCTCGGTGATTTAAAATAACCGGGTATTTTATTCCGTTGGAGACGCCGAAGTCCCGTTTTAACATGAGCGCATGGAAATATTGGGAAAATGTGAAAGAATCGCATGAGCATGATGTTCGTCAACAGTTCGTCCATCCGTGCGGTGGGCTACGACGGTTACACGCTGGCGGTGCAGTTCCATACCAGTGACACGGTTTATGAACATGCCGGCGTGCCTTATTCGGTTTATGCGGGCCTGATGCAGGCCGCGTGCATGGGCGCGTATTACAATCGCTATATTCGCGGCAAATATCGGTGAGCCTGTGCATAAAACGATGTCCTTGAAACAACTCGCCGCCAACCGGCGCAACGCGCAGAAATCCACCGGCCCGAAAACGCCGGAGGGCCGCGCGGTTTCCAAAATGAACGCACTCAAGCACGGCATCTTGTCCAAGGAAGTGCTGGTACGCGGCTTGAACATCCAGGAAAGCAGCCGGGAGTTGTTTAACCTATATGAGCGGTTTTGGCAGGACTTAAACCCGGTCGGGCCGGTGGAGGAAATGCTGGTGGACCAGATCGTGACGGCGCACTGGCGGTTGCGGCGGGCACTGAGAGCGGAATCGGGCGAAATCGCCTTGAGCGTGGACGAAGGCCAGTGGAAGCGCAACCGGGCCAATCCGGAATTGCAGGTGATGAAATGGCAGCTTTCGGGCGATACATTGTGGGGCATGCAAGATTCGGCCATGGGAATATCCATTCTGGAAGGCTGGCTGCGCGAACTGAGCACGCGGGTGGAGCAGGAAGGTGAATTGACCGAAGCCGCCATAAAAAGCGCGTTCGGCGAACCGACCACATATTCGAAGAAATTCGATAAACTGCGTCTTCGATTCTCGCAAAACGCCAACGGGGCGGATGAAGCCACCCGGCGGGAAGAAAATAAAAAAGAGGCACTGGATTTTATTAAACACGAATTGATGACGCTGCATTGGAGCAAAGTTTATCACCAGAAGCGGGAAGCGGCGGAAGAGGAGGCGCGGCAAGCGGCGGCAGTGCTGCCATCCATGGAGGTGTTGGAAAAAATCCTTCGGTACGAGACAAAGCTGGAGCGGCAGTTATATCGCGCCATGAGCCAGTTGGAGCGGTCGCAGCGAATGCGGCAGGGCGAGGCCGTTCCGCCACCATTGACGTTGGAGGTGTCGGAAAGACCTTGAGCGAAAAAAATGGCAATTTTGCCAAACGAACCCAAGTTGGGGGCCTCCCCAAATGAGACGCCCGCGAACGGCTATTGATTTAAATCCAGGCGCGTGATACATCCACTGTAATTTGAAATAATCGAGCTAAATCCCAGTGTTCACCCCAAAACGAAAACAGCTTTCCCGCCACTGTTCGGGCGGCGCGCGAGAACTTCAGCGGCGCATGTCCGTTGTCTCCATTTTCGTTCTTCTTGCCACGGCAGCGGGCCAGGATGCCGGCACGAACGCGGCAACGAACCGACCGGTTGCGCAGATCGTTTCAACCAATCCGGCGCCGATGCAGTACATTGAAACCCCTTCACCGCCACCCGCCGAGATCAACCAACTCGAAGCGCAAAATGCCTTGACCAATCAATTCGAAGTGACAACCAACCCGCCGCCCCCGTTTGGACCGGCCACCATCGGATCAGCCCAACCGACAGCCCCCATCATGGGGACCAGAGCTCTTTCGGGAGCGCCCGGCCCTGTCGGACCCGTCACGGTTGGGCCGGGAATTCCCCTGTGGGGACCCATCAATATCCATCCCCACTTGCTCTACACCTTCACCTACGGCAATGGTATCGAAGCCCGGCCCGGACAACAGTCTCGAACAGTGATCAATACACTTGCTCCCGGGTTTCTTCTTGATCTGGGGAAACACTGGAGCATCGATTATACTCCGAGTCTTACCTTTTATTCCAGTTCGGCGTTCAAGAATACAACGGACGAGTCCGTCACTCTGCGCGGGGACTGGACATACGAGGATTGGGTTCTTGGCCTTTCGCAGAGCTATGTCTCAACGAGCGCGCCCCTCATCGAAACCGGCACTCAAACAGACCAGGAAGCTTATGCCACCATGCTCACCGCCGCGTATCAAATGGGCAGCAAAATGTCGCTGCAATTGGGGCTGGATCAAAACTTCCGCGATGTCACAGGCGAAGGATTATCAAGTCTGAAGGAATGGATCACCGACGATTGGCTGAATTATCAAGCGAACAGAATGTTCGGAATGGGGATCGGCGTGATCCTCGGCTATGACGATCTTGATTCGGGTTCGGATATGCCTTTTGAGCAGATTCAGGGAAGAATCAATTTTCATCCCGGACCCAAGCTCCTGCTGACCCTGGCTGGAGGAGGTGAAGACAGGCAGTTTACCGGCCCGAGCGCGCCGGCTTTAGTGAGTCCGATTTTTACCGCCTCGCTTGCGTATCAGATCTTCCAACCGACGACCATTTCTGCCAATGCCAGCCGCGCGGTCACCCCATCCTTGTATAACAACCAGGTTGAGACGGTAACTTCCGTTAACGGTTCGATTCGGCAGCAGCTTTCCAAAAAGCTGTCCGTCGAAGCGGACGGCTCTTACATGACAGAGCCTCAGAAGAGCGTCGTGCCCGGCCCGTTGCCGCAATACTTTCTAGGGCTCGCGCCCCGAAGCACTCTTCAGGAGGTCAACAATGAAAAGATCACTTCGTTCAGAATCAGCTTGTCCTACGCCGTGGTGGAACGCGCCAATCTTTCCGTCTTTTACACGGTGATGGATAATTCTTCCGGCCAGGCCAATTTTGCCTACTGGAGCCATCAGGTTGGGTTTTCCTTGAGCTATCGGTATTAACAGAAAACTCGTTTTTGATGAACGTCCCGCTGCTGGATTTGAAGGCCCAATACGCTTCCATTAAGGCCGGCATTGACCAGGCTGTCCGGGAGGTGTTCGAAAGCCAGCAGTTCATTCTCGGCCCCAAAGTCGCCGAGTGCGAAGCGGCTGTGGCCAGGTATTCGAATTGCGCCTTCGCCGTGGGCGTCTCTTCGGGGACCGATGCCCTCCTGGTTTCCCTCATGGCCGAGGGAATTGGCGCCGGCGACGAGGTCATCACAACGCCGCTCACTTTTTTTGCCACCGCCGGCTCGATTGCGCGGCTCGGCGCCAAACCGGTCTTCGTGGACATTGATGCGACGACCTATAATCTGGCGGTTGATCAAATCGAATCCAAAATCACGCCCAAAACCCGGGCCATTATCCCGGTTCACCTTTACGGCCAAATGGCCGATATGGACCCGATTATGGCAATCGCCGGGAAGCACCGGTTGGTGGTCATTGAGGACGCCGCCCAAGCCATCGGGGCCGAAGACAAGGGCCGGCGCGCCGGGTCAATGGGCCATTACGGCTGCTTTTCGTTCTTCCCATCCAAGAACCTTGGCGGGGCGGGTGACGGCGGCATGGTGGTGACGAACGACGCCGCCCGCGCTGAGAAATTGGCCTCCTTGCGGGTGCATGGCTCGAAGGAAAAGTATTACCATAAATGGATTGGCGGCAATTTTCGTCTGCACGCTCTCCAGGCTGCCGTAGTGACGGTCAAGCTTCGGAGTCTGGATCAATGGACGCTGGCCCGCCAGAACAACGCCAGACGTTATGAGGCGCTTTTCCGCAATTCCGGCCTGCAGGTGGTCACATCCCAGGAATACCAGCCCGCGCGATGGCAAAACTCCGCGCTCAATAAAGGGGGAAGGTGCGTCGTCGTTCCGGCCATTGCGGGGGGGCGCCATATCTTCAATCAATTTGTCATTCGCGTGCCGCGGCGCAATGAACTGAAAGCATGGCTCAAGAAGGCCGGGATTGACACAGAGATTTACTATCCTCTGCCCTTGCATTTGCAGGAGTGCTTCAGTTATCTTGGACATCACAAGGGAGATTTTCCCGAAAGCGAACGCGCCGCGGAGGAAACCCTTGCTCTGCCTGTTTACCCGGAGCTGTCGGACGCGCAGGCGGAGCACGTGGTGAACTCCATTGCGAAGTTTCTCAATGGATAGACCTGAAACGAACACCATGCCGACGACGTCCTGGCATCCGCAATTCGACAATCCGAATTTTTTAGGTTGGTCAGTGGTGGCCGCTTATCTGCTCGCCGCGGTCTCCTGCGGCTGGGTGGCGCTGAAAACGGACAGATTGGTTTCTGAAGAAAGCAGGATATGGTGGTTGTTGGCGGTTGGCTTGCTTTTCCTTGGCATTAACAAACAACTCAATCTCCAGACTTTGATGATTGTCATGGGACGCCGCGTCGCCCTTGCCGGCGGCTGGTACGAACGTCGGCGTTTTGCCCAGGCCGTCTTCTGCGCCGCCTTTGCCCTTCTTGGGCTTTGTCTCCTGGGGTTCTTTGCCGCTTACGCCAAACGCTTTATCGCGAAGAATCGTCTTGCCTTTGCGGGAGTGATTGTGCTCCTGTTTTTTGTCGTGCTGCGAGCCTTAACCATTAACCATGCCAACAAACTGTTTGGCGTCGATCTGAAGGATGAGCATTGGGCTTGGGTGCTGGAACTGTGCGGCAGCATCCTCATCGCCCTGTCCGCTGCCGCCGCTGCAAAATCCGCCGCCTTCCGCGACAGGGGCAAAGCGTGACACAACATGGATTGCCTTTCCAAACTGGAGAATCAAAGCATTTATATTCTGCGCGAGGCTTTCAACAAATTTGAAAACCTCGCCATGCTCTGGAGCATCGGCAAAGATTCGACCGCGTTGTTGTGGCTGGCGCGCAAGGCGTTTTTTGGCCATGTTCCCTTCCCGCTCGTCCATGTGGACACCACCTACAAAATTCCGAGCATGATCGAGTATCGGGACCGGCTCGTGAAGGAATGGAAGCTGAAATTAGTCGTGGGGAAAAACGAGGCGGTGCTCAAAAGCGGCGTCACTTATCCCAATGGCCGCGCCACGCGCGTGGAATGCTGCGGCACGCTCAAAAAGGACGCGCTCAAGGCCGTCCTGGACAAGCACCATTATACGGGGGTGATCGTGGGCGTGCGGCGGGACGAAGAGCCGACCCGGGCCAAGGAACGTTACTTCAGCCCGCGCGACAAGAACATGGAGTGGAATGTGGAAGACCAGCCGCCGGAGTTGTGGGACCAGTTCAAGACCGATTATGAAAAGGGAACCCATATCCGCATTCATCCGCTGCTCCATTGGACGGAGTTGAACATTTGGGAATACATCGGGCGCGAGAACATTCCGGTCATCCCGCTCTATTTCGCCAACGAAAAGGGGGAACGTTACCGGAGCCTGGGATGCGCCCCCTGCACATTTCCGATCAAATCTAACGCGCGGACGGTGCGGGAAATCATTGAAGAATTGCGCCACACCAGGACGCCCGAGCGTTCCGGCCGCGCCCAGGACAAGGAAAGCGAAGACGCCTTCGAGAAACTGCGCCGCGATGGATACATGTGAGCCAGCCAGCCAATATGCAGAACAGTTCAGCCGCGCCTGTGGAACAACTCAAGATTGTCATCGTCGGCCACGTCGATCATGGCAAATCGACCTTTGTCGGCCGGCTTTTCCATGACACAGGTTCGCTGCCGGAAGGCAAGTTGGAGCAATTGCAGGCCGTTGCCGCCCGGCGGGGTGTGCCTTTTGAGTGGGCCAATCTCATGGATGCCCTGCAAGCTGAACGGGACCAAAACATCACCATTGATACGGCGCAAATCTGGTTTCGAACCCAAAAGCGCCAGTACGTGATCATCGACGCGCCGGGGCACAAGGAATTCCTCAAGAACATGATCACGGGCGCGGCCAACGCCGAAGCGGCCTTGCTGCTCATTGATGCCCACGAGGGGGTGCAGGAACAATCGCGGCGCCACGGCTACCTGCTCAATCTCCTGGGCATCCGGCAAATTGCCGTCCTGGTCAGCAAGATGGACCTGGAAGATTATGCGGAGGCGCGTTTCAGGCAGATTGAGGGGGAATTCCGCGCCTTCCTTAAAACGATGGGCGTGGAACCGGAATGTTTCATTCCCATGTCCGCCAAACACGGCGATAACATCGCCTCGCGCGGCATGAAGATGCCGTGGTGGAAGGGACAGACCGTGCTGGAGTCGCTGGATGAGTTCCGGCTGGCCAAACCGCCCACATCCCAACCGCTCCGGCTGCCCATTCAGGATATTTACCGTTTTGACGCGCGCCGCATCCTGGCCGGGCGCATCGAATCCGGCACGCTCAAAGTCGGCGACTGCCTGCTCTTTACGCCCGGCAACAAGATCAGCGCCGTCAAGACAATCGAACGCTGGAACGCTCCGCCAGCCGGGCGGGCCGAGGCGGGTGAATCCATCGGCCTCACATTGACCGAGCAGATATACGTCCAGCGCGGCGCGGTGGCGGCATTGGAATCGGACGCGCCTTACGAGTTGTCGCAATTTAAAGCGCGGGTGTTTTGGATGGGACGCGCTCCCTTCCTCATGGGCAAGGCCTACAAGCTCAAGCTGGCCACCCAGGAAGTGGAATGCTCCATCGACTCCCTTGAGCGGGTGATCGACTCGTCCACGCTGGAAACGATTTCGCGCGCGGAGCCTTTTGTGGGCCGCAATGAAGTGGCGGAATTGACTTTGCGCACCAAACGCCCGGTCGCCTTTGATGTTCACTCTGAAATCATCGCCACGGGCCGTTTTGTGATCGTGGACGGATTTGAGGTGGCGGGTGGCGGGATTGTTGCCGCGGACAACTATCCCAAGCGCACGTCCGACAGCCTGCAGAAAAGCCATAACATCTATTGGAGCCGCGGCAAGGTCACGGCGGGGCAGCGCGCCGCGCGCAACGGCCACGGCGGCCGTGTCGTTTGGCTGACCGGGTTGCCCGCTTCCGGCAAATCCACCATCGCGACCGAACTGGAGCGGGAACTGTTCCGCCTGGGCTGGCATGTTTATGTGCTTGACGGCGACAACATGCGCCATGGTCTTTGCTCCGATCTGGGCTTTTCGCCGCAGGACCGCAAGGAGAACATCCGGCGCATTGGCGAGACGGCCAAACTTTTTGCCGAGGCTGGAATCATTTGCGTCACGGCCTTCATTTCGCCCTATCGGTCGGATCGTGATTTGGTGCGGCGGATAACGGAGCCGGGGATGTTTGTGGAGGTGTATGTCAACGCGCCGCTGGAGGTTTGCGAGCGCAGGGACCCGAAGGGCCTCTACGCCAAAGCCCGCGCTCATCAGATCAAGGAATTCACCGGCATTTCCGCGCCCTACGAACCGCCCGAGCGCCCGGAAATAGAATTGCCCACCGATCAGTTGACGGCCGCCGAATCGGTGGCGCGGATCATTGAATATCTGCAGACGCATGAAAAACCGCCCGCCCTGGCCGCCGCATACGGCGAAGGCATCTAGTCAAGCAATGAAATTTGAGGAAACAAAGGCGGAGTTGATGGCGTCGCCCAAAGTTTGGGTTGTCACCGGCGCCGCGGGCTTCATTGGCTCCAACTTGTTGGAAACATTGTTGCGCTTGAATCAAAGGGTGGTGGGGTTGGATAATTTGTCCACCGGCCATCCCGGCAATCTGGCCCAAGTTCAAGCCGCCGTCGGCCCGAAACACTGGAAGAATTTCACCTGGACCGAAGGCGACATCCGGGACGCCGCCACCTGCCGCGATGCGGTCAAAGGGGCGGATTACGTCCTGCACCAGGCCGCCTTGGGCTCGGTGCCGCGTTCGCTGGCCCAGCCAATCGAAGCCAATGCCAGTAATGTCACCGGTTTTCTGAATATGTTGTGGGCGGCTCGGGAAAACAGGATTCAGCGGTTTGTCTTCGCTTCCAGCAGTTCGGTCTATGGGGATGTCGCCGCGCTGCCACAGGTTGAGGAGAACATTGGCAATTGCCTGTCCCCTTATGCCGTTTCCAAACGGGTCAATGAACTCTATGCCGCCGTCTTTGCCCGATGCTACGGCATGTCAAGCATTGGCTTGCGCTATTTCAATGTCTTTGGCCCCCGCCAGGACCCGAACGGCCCGTACGCGGCGGTCATTCCCAAGTGGATTGCGGCCATGATCCAAAACGAACCCGTTTACATTAACGGAGACGGCTCAACCAGCCGCGATTTTTGCTATGTGGCCAATGTCGTCCAGGCCAACCTGCTGGCCGCGACGACAGCCAGCGCGGAGGCGGTCAACACGGTCTATAACGTTGCCCTTGGCGAGGAGACCACTTTGACCGGGCTGTTCGGAATGTTGCGGGAGCGGTTGCTGGCCGCCCACCCGCATTTGCAGGAATTGAAACCGATCCACCGCGCGTTTCAACCGGGCGATGTGCGTCATTCGCGGGCGGATATCAGCAAAGCCTGCCGGTTGCTGGGCTACGCGCCCACCCACAGAATTGAAAACGGGCTGGACGAGGCTTTGAGTTGGTACGTGGCCATGTCCACGCCGGCCAAATCTTGATTTAGGCTTTGGCCTTGAGCATTTTCGATACATAACTCTGGAAAATCGGTAACACGGTGACAAATGTTGATAATCAACGACTTAGCCGGTAACACGAAAGGTAACAGAGCGGTAACATGTTACTCCTTTTCGTCTTTTGCGGCCTCGTGAGGAGCTGTATAAATTTAGCCATCTGAAAAAGGAAAGGCAAAAACATTGGGCAAAAACATAAAATTGCCGCGAAGAGGCGCACGACACGCAAGATTGATATGTAGGTCTGAAAAACCCGCTACATCCGCTACAACGTTGATAGTCAACGACTTAGCCCGCCACACGAGGTTCCTCAACGTTTTGAGTGGAATAGAGTATCATTAAAAGCCTTCTTTGGCACCAAATTGGAGGGGCCAGCCGGAGCGAAGGAGCGCAGCGCACGGCTGAAGTGCCTGGGATTCTGTACCCCCCCACCCCCCCGCTACAGTGCTACAAACGTTGATTATCAACGACTTAGGGCGCTACAAGGGTGCTACAATTGGGCTTATTTGTAGCACCTGTAGCACCCTGGCATCACACCCACCGCGTCCGGTCAGGGCAACGGCGGCGTGGAGGCCAGAGTCCAGGCGACACTTGCCGCGTTTCTATTCCACCGAAAACGTTGAGGAACCCAACATTTGCCGTTACAAACCCGTAACAAGCCCGTTACATTAACGATAACGTTGACTTGGTCCTGGCATTGCCATTGGCGCATTTGTGGGTGGACAGAGCGGGCGGGGGGCGGCATTTTCCCTTTATGGGCATCAATCCCCGCGTGGAATTTGTCTGAGAATCCGCCATGATTGACGCCCATGAAAGGTGAAGAAAATGAAAATATGCGATTATGCGGGACCCTTTGATGACCCGTTTACGTTTACGTTTAGAACGAATACAAAATGAACAAACAACCCCCTCCATCCACCTGCGTCGTTCCACCCTCTGGCAGCAGAGTCATTCGGGCTTTTGGCGACGAGATCACCGTTCATCTTGGCGCCGCGGAAACTGGCGGCAAGTATACCATGTTTACCGGCGTCACTCCGCCGGGCGGAGGTCCGCCGCAGCATTACCACCAGAACGAGGATGAATGGTTTTTTGTGCTGGAGGGACGCGCCGAGTTCTTCAAGGACAATGTCTGGGCCGAAGTGCCGGTCGGCACGGCCGTATTCACGCCGAGGGGCGTGGTGCATGCGTTCAGGAACCGGGGCGACAAGCCGCTGCGCATGTTGATACAGACGGCCCCCTCCGGGTTCGAGACCTTTTTTGCCCGCTGCGCAGAGGAATTCGCCAAGCCAGGCCCACTAGACATGAAGCGCATCATTGAGATTAGCACCGAGCACGGTATTCACTTCGTCAAAGCTTGAGGAGACTCACGCCGCCCATCTGGCGGGGATATCAAAACCAACCACCCCGCACACCGGCGCGTCGGGTCTTGGTGGTCCGGCCAGCTTGTGTGAACCGTGACGGGAACAGATCGAGCAGGCGCTGAAACCCGGCGGACGCAGGAGATCATCCAAATGCGGGTGTGCCAGCAGATATGAAGAAATTGAGAAGTTCCTTGCCAGCATCAAGAAACCCGACATGAATAAAACACCCCTGAGTGGCCGGTTTCGATTCGACCCCGACTGGCTGGTTTTGAAGTGGCCGGTGATACTTTGGCGCTTTGGGATTGGTGACGAGTCGACTTTTCCGGCCCCTAATCGTAATGCCGATTTTCCGACCAATATGTTGGCAATTGCGGCTGCGCAACGAAGAAGTTTATTATGAATTTATGAAAGGAATAATTCTTGCGGGCGGGGACGGTTGCGGCAAGATACGACCATAAAGCTCAAAATGGATGGCGCGGCGGCTGCATGGGGCAGTTGGATCTATGTCTCCAACCTTTTGCGGGAAAAACGACGACGCTAAATTTGTGTCAATAGTGAGGACTGACGCCTGCGCGCCAGCATGGGCATCAAACCCCGCGTGGAATTTGTCTGATAATCCGCCATGATTCACGCCCATGAAAGGTGAAGAAAACGAAAATATGCGATTATGCGGGACCCGTTTAGACCCGTTTATGGTCGTGTGTAAGAACTCAAATGGGAAATGTCAATCGAAATCATCGTTGACCGAAAACGCGATGCTGTGCAATTATGCCGAAATTATGAACGCAGAACGCCCTGACCTCGTGAATTTTACTCAACCTATTGAGTCCCAATCCTCAACCCATCCCATTGCCTCTGTGGAAAACCTTGGCAACGTTTATGACCTTCTGCAGCAACTCTTGAAAACGAGTGAAGGAATGGTCAGTAACGTGCAGTTTAAGCGCGACATCATCTCCAAGCTGAAACTGCCGGAACACTTGGCAGCACAATGTGTGAAAGTGCTTCAGTTCCTTGACGACGCAGAAGCAGAACAACGTGTTGGTAGGAAAGGCGCTAAGACCTACTATCACGCGCGCAGTTTCCTTTCCAAGGAAAGATACAGCGACGCTCTCCTTCAGACTGACAACGAAGCAGAACAGAAGGGCCAAGAAGCCCAAAATGAGCGTGAGCCTGAACAACCTGAAAAAGAATCGCGACAAAACCGCCAGGAAGAGGCACGCCTTGGGGTCTATGTGAAGGCAGCGATGGAGAGGATTTACGATTCCGAGAATGTAAGCAAGGACACCCCCCATGTTTTCGACGTTCACCAAGAACGCCCCGGATCAAGCTTCGAGAATGTCGATCTCATAGCGATCGACTGGAGAAGCGCAACGACAGTGGACCTAGTGTCTATAGAAGTGAAACTCGATTTCTCGGCGATCGCAGTTCATCAAGCATGCAGTTATATGCGCTTCTCTCACCGAGTTTGGGTGGCATGCGTCGTGACCAGTGAGGCGAACAATGCCGCATTGGAATTGCGCACCACAGATCCTGGTCTTTTTGACTACGTTCTTAGCCGCGGCATCGGCATTCTCGCTTGCAGACGCACCCAGGGACGCGGTTACGTTGTTTTCCCAATCCACTGGCCTCAGTGGCAGAATCCGGAACCTGTTGAGAAGGAACTCTTTATAGAGAGGTATCGCGCCACTTTTGAGCAAGCCGGAGTGGTCGAAAAGCAAAGGCGAAGCGCCAAGTATTGAGCGGAACAACAACGTATGAGTCCGATTCTCTGTTGTCCATTCTACAATTTCATTAGGCCATGGTTCATGTTCAAGCAACCCCGCGGAGCCAGGGCAGGGCGCGCCCCGCGCGCCCTGCCCTGACCCCTCCCAGGGCCCGATTATATGAATAATGTTGATTTCAGGGATTTGAAGCCAGCCGCGCTGCTCAAGGAATATAAACGGCTTGAGGAAATACTTCGCGGCGTGACAGCGGTAGCAGATCAAAGCAAAGCGGAGGCAGTTCTTCAGTATTTGCTTGGCAAGGACGTGGAAAAGGTAACAACGATACGCATAACGGCTGAAGAATTGCCCAAACCCAAAGAATAAAACAACCGCCCCAGCCATGTACCAGACGCCCATACCACCAAAAATAATACTGCTCAAAATCACCGGGCAAGTCCTTAAATGGCGGCGCCAGGATACGCCCGAACACGAGTTTCTTGTTTTTTGCCCTCGGAAAATGACGAAGGAGGAGTGCGCTGCGATTGAAGAGATTGTATGTGAACGGCTTCGCCGAAGACGTCCCGTAGCTACTGTGCGCACTTGGCTGAAAGAGGGGGATTTTGCTTTAGCCCTGAAGTCCTTGGAACGGACTTTAAATCAATAATTTGGCGGACAAGTTCGCCAGCAACCCGTTCACTTGCGGCATCTTCCAAAGCCTCCCTTCGCGGCGTGAAGGAGATAAGGCAAGCGCCAAATTGCACTCGCAATTTAATCCAACATGACCAGCCTTTCGTTTTGACACTCCACTTCAATCGGAGTAGAACCCAGTCAACCGGAACAACTATGAAAACGGATTCCTTTTTAAGCCGACTATGGTGCTTACCGATGCTTCGCCGCGCTGCCGTCCTGCTGGTCGTGCTGGCGTGGAGCAGCGGAGCTTTCTGCGGTGAGATTCACGACGCCGCACATAATGGCGACTTAGAAAAGGTGAAGGCGCTCCTCAAGGACGTTCCTGATTTAGTATACAGCCAAGACGACAAAGACGGCAGGACACCCTTGCACTTTGCGGCGATGGACGGACATCTTGACGTGGCAGAATTGCTGTTGGCCAAAGGGGCTGATGTTAATGCCAAAGACAATAATGGTTATACGCCTTTGGGCGAAGCGGCGGGTGGAGGTTACAAGGCCATCGCGGAGCTACTGCTGGCGAACAAAGCTGACGCCAACGCCAAGGACAAGAATGGCGGGACGCCTTTGCAGTTCGTGGCGCTTCAGGGCGACAAGGGCATGGCAGAATTGCTGCTTGCCAACAAAGCCGAGGTCAATGTCAAGAATAACAAGGGTGAGACGCCTTTGCTCTGGGCAGTGCAACAGCGCCACAAGGACGTGGCGCAATTGCTGCTGGCCAAAGGGGCCGATGTCAATGTCAAGGCAAACGACGGCACGACGCCTCTGCATGAAGCCGTGGGGGCGGATATATTATCAAATACGATGCAGCTTGACATGGTGAAATTGCTGTTGGCCTACAAAGCCGACGTAAATTCCAAGCAGAACAAGGATGGCCAGACGCCATTACACGAAGCAGCGATTTATGGCTACAAGGAAGTGGTGGAATTACTGCTCGACAACGGGGCCGATGTCAATGTCAAGCTTACCAACGGCATGACGCCTTTGCATGAAGCGGCGTATGAGGGTTACAAGGGCGTCGCGGAATTGCTGCTGGCCAATGGGGCTGATGTCACAGCCAAGCTTTTCAACGGCGACACGCCTTTGCACGGGGCGGCGCAAGAGGGCCACAAGGCCGTGGCCGAATTATTACTGGCCAATAAAGCTGATTCCAATGCCAAGGACAAATTCGGCATGACGCCTTTGCACCTTGCGGTGGTTAATGGACACATGGACGTGACGGAATTGCTGTTGGCCAAAGGGGCTGATGTCAATGCCAAGCAACAATTCGGCCTGACACCTTTGCACGTTGCGGTGGCTAATGGACACATGGACGTGATGGAATTACTATTGGCCAAAGGGGCTGATGTCAATGCCAAATCCAACTCCGGTAAGACGGCTTTATATATGGCGGTAGCTAATGAACACAACATAGACATGGCGGAATTACTGCGTAAGCACGGCGGCCACGAATAATCGGTAGAACACACTATGAAACCAGTTCCAAGCATTGCCTTATTATTGATTGACAGATTGACTTTTCCGGCACAAATTCGGCCAGATGGCGATGAACTTTCCCGGTCACATCGGTTCCGTGGAGTCTCCGAAACTTCCACACGTTTGCAAACGATTTCAGCGCCGAATCGGTCGCGTTCATGAGCCAGTCTCGGGCAATGCACAATCCCAAATTGCGGGCCAGAGCATTTTAAATAAAAACATAGCCGTAGATGTCTCGTCGGCGAGACGCCGACGAGTGCGACCGAGACGGTCGCGCTCCCCGAAACCGAACAGCACACGGCTACATCTATTTTTTTTGAACCGCGAAATACGCCGAATACACGAACCCCGAACGTTCGGGGGAACAGATCTGGATTTTTCGCCTAGTTCGGGTATTTCGCGGTTCACTCGGTTTTCTATATTGGCATCGATTTTGAGGTTCCGTGTTTCATGCGGCCATCGTTCGAGTTTGCGTTGGTTAGGCGAGGATTTGTGACACTAAGGCGCGCTTGACGCTTTTGGCTGGCTTCTCCTAATACTTAATCCTAATCTTAATCTAAATTTATGAAAGGAATAATCCTTGAAGCCACCGCTCGCTCCGCTCCGCTCGCGCCCATGCGCCGCTTTTGTGAAATCTGAAAGACATGTCCTGATGTCGGAGGAAATCAAACTGGCGGAGGGTCAAACCAAATGAAGCCTTTCGATCTTGCTGTTTTCCGCGAGGCGATTGCGGCCGGAAGAATTGAGTGGCGCAAACACGTTCTTCAAAAGCTCGCCGAACGCAGCATCCCACAACAAGCGGTCCGCGATGTGTTGCTCCAAGGCGGGCGGATTCGAGAATATGCCGATGACAAACCGTTTCCCAGCGCGCTCTTTTTAGGTTATGTTTCCGGCAAGCCGCTGCACGTTGTGGCGGCGTGTGGCGAAACAAGCCGGAAGGCATTTGTGATCACGGCCTATGAGCCGTCGCTGGAAATTTTTGAGGCCGACTATCGAACAAAACGGAAATTATGAACTTGAAAAATGAGCAATGCCCGCTATGCGGCGGGAACAAAGTCAGCGGGGAAACCACGTTCACAGCGGATTTGGGGAGCGGAGTCGTGGTAGTGCGGCGCGTGCAAGCCACGGTTTGCTCCCAATGCGGCGAGGAGTGGATTGATGATGCGACGGCCCGCCGCCTGGAACAAGTGGTGAATGAGGCGCGCTTGAAACACAGTGAGGTGGAGGTCACCGCCTTGGCCTAGCGTGCTGTTACAGGAATGGCTTTACAACGAACCCCTCTCCCTGCCCTCTCCCCGCCTTGCGGGGAGAGGGTGGCAATTCCGGCTGCGCGACGAAGGAGCACCACTTCTTCCCAGCGCAGAGGGAAGAAGTTTATTATTAATCTATGAAAGGAATAATCCTTGCGGGCGGGGCGGGGTCGCGTTTGTTTCCGCTCACTCTGGTGGCGAGCAAACAGTTGCAGCCGGTTTATGACAAACCGATGATTTATTATCCGCTGACCACGTTGATTGAAAACGGCGTGCGCGAACTGTGCCTGATTTCCACGCCGCACGATTTGCCGCGGTTTCGACAACTGCTGGGCGACGGGAAGTCATGGGGCCTGGCCATTGAGTATCGCGAGCAGCCCCGGCCGGCCGGCATTGCCCAGGCGTTTTTGATCGCCGAGTCGTTTATCGGGGCGGACCCGGTGACGCTCATTTTGGGCGACAACATTTTTTATGGGGCGGACAGTTTCAAGCGGGCATTTGCCGGGTTCAAGGCCGGCGCGGCCATTTTTGGCTATCGCGTCCATGATCCCGAACGGTATGGAGTGGTGGAATTTGACGCGCAGGGCCGGGCCATTTCGATTGAGGAGAAACCGAAGGCGCCGCGCAGCAATTATGCGGTGCCGGGACTTTATTTGTATGACAATCAGGTGGTGGACATCACCCGGAATCTTCAGCCCTCGGCCCGGGGGGAATTGGAAATCACCGATGTTAACCTGGCTTATCTGCGCCGGGGGCAGTTGCAGGTGCATCAATTGAGCCGGGGATTCGCCTGGCTGGACGCCGGCACGAGCAGCAGTCTGCACGAGGCTTCGGCTTACGTGCAAACGATTGAAAGGCGGCAGGGGATCAAAATCGGCTGCCCTGAAGAAGCGGCTTTCCGGCGCGATTTCATCACGCGCGGCCAACTGGAAAAACTGGCCGCGCAAATGCCCCATTGCGAATATCGGGATTATCTCTATCGTGTTTTGGCGGAAACAACACGTTGATATGATTATTCTTTTGGGCGGAACGGGCTATATCGGCGGGCAATTTGCCCGGACTCTGCAAGAGCGCGGCATCCAGTTTGTCGCGCCCTTGCGCTCGGAAATTGATTACGGGCAATTCACCGTTTTGCGCGCGTTTCTGGAAAAGACCCGGCCGGAATTCCTGATCAATGCGGCGGGCCACACGGGCCGGCCGAATGTGGATGCCTGCGAGAAAAACTGGGCGGACACGCTCCAGGGCAACACGCTTTTCCCTGCCGTGGCCGCCCATGCCTGCGCCAGTTTGGGCATTCCTTATGGCCACGTATCGTCGGGCTGCATTTACAATGGCGCCAAAATCGTGGCCGACGGCCGGAGTCGCGTCGAGAGAGATTTGACCAAACCGGATTTGCAGACTTTGCTGGAGAAGAATCGCGGCGCCTTTCAGGGTTTCAGCGAGGCGGATGAGCCTAATTTCACCTTTCGCCGGCCGCCGTGCAGTTTTTACAGCGGGAGCAAGGCCCTGGCCGAGGAAGCGCTGCGCGGCGTGGGCCAGGGTTACATCTGGCGGTTGCGCATCCCTTTTGATCGTTTTGATCATCCGCGCAATTACCTGAGCAAGCTGCGGAACTACGCCAAAGTCTATCAGAACGCCAACTCCCTGTCGCATCGCGGCGATTTTGTGGCGGCCTGTCTGGATCTCTGGCAGAAACGGGCGCCCTACGGAACCTACAATATGACCAATCCGGGCTTCATCACTTCGCGGCAGGTGGTGGAAATGATGCAAAAAATCTTGCGCCCTTCGCGTTCCTTCGAATTCTGGAAAGATGATGAGGAGTTTTACCGCGTGGCCGCGAAAGCGCCGCGGTCCAATTGCATATTGGATGTGACCAAACTGCTGGCCACAGGCGTCGCGCTCCGCCCGGTCGAGGAAGCCCTGGTGGATTCGCTGGAAAACTGGGTGAATTTAAAATGAACTTGCTGGTAACAGGCGGAGCGGGTTTTATCGGGTCGAACCTGATTCATCATATTATTGACCAGGCCCGCATCCAACGGCTGGTCAATGTGGATTGCCTGACCTACGCGGGCCATCTGGAAAATGTGGAGGGGCTGGCCGGCCATCCGAAATATGTTTTCGAGAAGACGGACCTGCGGGACAAGGACGCCATCCGTGCCGTGGTGCAACGGCACGCCATCACCCATGTGCTGCATTTGGCGGCGGAATCCCATGTGGATCGTTCCATCACGGGGCCGGGCGATTTTATCCAAACTAACGTCGTTGGAACCTTCCATCTTTTGGAGGCCGTGCGCGGCGCCTGGGGGGACAATTGCGCCGGGAGGCGGTTCCATCATGTCTCCACCGACGAGGTGTATGGCAGCCTGGGTGCAACGGGTTATTTTACCGAAACGACGCCTTATGCGCCGAATTCGCCGTATTCGGCGAGCAAAGCATCGAGCGATCTGCTGGTGCGCTCTTATCATCACACCTACGGCCTGCCCGTGGTGACGACGAATTGTTCCAATAACTACGGCCCCCGGCAATTTCCGGAGAAATTCATTCCGGTCATCATCCAGAATCTGTGCCAGCGCAAGCCCATCCCCGTTTATGGCGACGGCATGAATGTGCGCGACTGGCTTTACGTGAGCGACCACGCGGAGGCCCTCTGGCAAGTGCTGACCCTGGGACGCGACGGCGAAACGTATAACATTGGCGGCCACAATGAATGGGCCAATATTCGCATCGCGGAGTTGATTTGCGATCTGATGGACGAGTTGGCCCCGCAATTGGGGGGCCATTCGCGCCGGCTCATCACTTTTGTCAAGGACCGCCCCGGCCATGACCGCCGCTACGCCATTGACGCCGGCAAGATACAGCGGGAATTGGGCTGGAGGCCCGGGCATACGTTTGAAACGGGCATTCGCGAAACGGCGCAATGGTACTTGGACAACCAGGACTGGGTGAGAAAAGTAAAGAAGAAAAAAAGTTGATTTTAAAGGGAAAACAATCGGAAAATGCCACAGTGAACACTTGAAATATATGAACATTGCCATCGTCGGATTGGGATACGTTGGACTGCCCCTGTCACTTCAATTCGCGCGGTCCGACACCACTGTTCTGGGCCTGGACGTTGATGAAGCCAAGGTCAAAGCCATCAATGAAGGCAGGAGCTACATCAAACACATCGAAGCCGCGGCCATTGCCCAGGCCGTCAAGGGCGGCAGATTTTCCGCGTCCACCGATTTCAGCCGGGTTAAAGAGGTGGAGGCGGTCATTATTTGCGTGCCCACTCCCTTGAACAAAAACCGGGAGCCGGACATTTCGTATATACTGAGCACAGGCAGGAGCCTGGCCCCGCACCTGCGCAAGGGAACACTCGTGGTTCTGGAATCAACGACCTATCCGGGCACGACGGATGAAGACTTGCGCGGCGCGCTTGAAGCCGGATCCGGGATGAAAGCCGGGGTGGATTTTCACCTTGCTTTTTCTCCGGAACGGGAGGACCCGGGCAATCCTGAGAGCCAGGTGGCGGTGATTCCAAAGGTCATCGGCGGCTTTACTCCCGCGTGTTTGCAACGCGCCAAAGCTCTCTATGGCCGGGCCATCAAAACCCTGGTGCCGGTTTCTTCCTGCCGCGTCGCCGAAGCCACCAAGCTGACCGAGAACATCTTCCGCAGCGTGAATATCGCGCTGGTCAACGAATTAAAAGTTGTTTACAGCGCCATGGGCATTGATGTTTGGGAAGTCCTGGAGGCGGCCAGGACAAAACCTTTCGGTTTCATGCCATTCTATCCTGGACCGGGCCTGGGCGGGCACTGCATTCCAATCGATCCATTTTATCTCACTTGGAAGGCGCGCGAGTACGTGCAAAACACCCGCTTCATCGAGTTGGCCGGCGAAATCAATACGGCCATGCCGAATTACGTCGTCAATCAAGCCGCCGCCGCCCTCAACGCCGGGCGCAAATCGGTCAACGGCTCCAAAGTGCTGATTCTGGGTTTGGCTTACAAGGCGGACGTGGACGATGACCGCGAATCTCCGAGCTACGTGCTGCTGGATTTGTTCAAGGAGCGCGGGGCAGGAGTGTCGTACCACGACCCGTACGTCCCGGTCATCAAACCGACGCGCGAACATGCGCACTGGGCGGGCATGAAGTCGGTGGCGTGGAACGCGCCCACCCTCAAGGCCTTTGATCTGGTTGTCATCGCCACCCAACACAAGTGTGTCAACTATAACGAACTGGCACAGTGGGCTTCCTGCATCGTGGACACGCGCAATGCCATGGCTTCGATCAAAACACGGACGGGCCAGGTCTTTAAAGCCTGAGGGCGGAATTCGGCCAGCGCGGCATTGGGCGCACACTGACAATTCGCAACGAGATCAAGGAATTATATGCTGAATCATCGACAGACAGATCCGCTCCAGGGCGGCGACGAAAAGGCGTTGCGCGGAGGAGGAAACCAGCCCGGGAACGACCCCACGCCATTGCGCCGGCAGACAAAGAGATTTGTCCTGTTTCTCCTCGGGTTGTCAGCCTGCTTTGCCCGCCCGCTCTGCGCGCTTGGGCAATACTCGCTGCACAGCGAATTTTTTTCGTATATTTTGCTGATTCCGGTCATCAGCCTCTATTTGATCTGGTTGAAAAGGGCGGAGCTGCCGGGGCAGGCCGGGGTGTCCTGGAAATGGGGGGGGGCGGCGGCATTGGGGGGATTGGCGCTTCTGATCGGTTGCCAGTGGGCGATGCATTGCGGATGGAGGCCGCAAACGGAGGATTATCTGACCTTGATGACCGCTTCATTTTTATTGTTTCTGGCGGCGGGTTGTTTGATGTTCTTTGGGCGCGCGATTTCGCGGGTCATGGCTTTCCCCATCGCTTTCCTTGCTTTTATGGTTCCCATGCCGTCCGCCATGCTCGATTGGACGGAGTCGTTTTTCCAGCATACATCCGCAGCCGCGGCCGGCGGGTTCCTGGCCGCGGCCGGGATGCCAGTCTTCCGCGATGATTTGACGATCCAGTTGCCCGGCTTTTCAATGGTGATCGCTCCGGAATGCAGCGGGATTCATTCCACCATGGTTTTGCTCATTACCGCCGTTCTGGCGGGTCATTTGTTCTTGCGTTCGGGATGGAAGCGCGTTCTGCTGGTCGTTGTGGTTGTTCCACTGGCCATTTTGCGGAACGGTTTTCGCGTTTTCGTCGTCGGAGAGTTATGTGTCCGCATCAGTCACGACATGATCAATTCTCCCATTCACCGGCGGGGCGGCCCGATCTTCTTTGCCCTTTCTTTGATTCCTTTCTTCGTGCTGCTCCTGCTCCTGCGAAAATCTGAACTCCCTGGTTCAAAAACTGTCGATGCTATAGAGAAACTCTAAACTTATTATGAAAAGATTATGTCATTGCGTTGGTCCGATCCTGTTGATGGCCCTGGTTCTGGGCGCAACCGGCGGTTGCACCAAACAAGCTCGCGCCAAACGGTTGCTCAAAACAGCCAACCGCGATTTCAACGCGGAGAAATATGACAATGCCGAGATAGAATACAAAAACGTGCTGCGCCAGGGTGGATTGAATCCGACGGCCATCGGGCAACTGGGCCGGCTCTATGCCAAAGAAGGCAGGTTGTTGGAAGCCCACGCCTACCTGCTCAAGGCAGCGGAACTCCAACCCAACAGCCTTCCCTTCCAGTTGGCGCTCGGCCAGACGGATGTGTCATTTCGTGATTCCACCAATGCCGCGAAGATCGCCCGCCGCATTTTGTCCGCGCAGCCGACCAATGAGGAAGCGTTGATCCTGTTGGTGGATAGTTCCCGTGCCACCCCGCAATTGCGGCAAGAGGTGGAAAGCCTGCCGCGCGCCGCGAAAAATCCCGCCTACCACCTGGCCCTGGGCATGCTGGCGTTGCGCCAGCAGAAATTCGACGACGCCGGGAACGAATTGCGCCTGGCCGTGGCCGCCAATCCCAAATCGAGTCAAGCCTACTTTGCCCTGGCGGAACTCCATGCCCTCCAGAAAAACGGGAAGGAGATGGCCCAAGCGTTGAAAACGGCGGCGGAGCTTGCCCCGGCGCGCTCGGCCATCCGCTCCAAGTACGCCGATTACCTGGCGCAGACCGGCGCTGTCGAAGAGGCCCGGAAGGTCTTGCAGGAAACGTCGAAAAAAGCCCCGGATTACATTCCGAGTTGGATTGGCTTGATGGATCTGGCCCTGGCCGAAAGAAAATACGACGATGCCGCCAAATTCGCTGACACCGTATTGGAACGCGACGAAAGGAATTACGAGGCGTTGCTGGGCCGGGGCAGCGCCAGTCTGGCCAAGGGCGACGCGGCAAAGGCAGTGGCTCAGTTTGAATACACGGATTCGATCTACAAAAAGAGCCCGCGAGTCAAATACGAGCTTGCTGTGGCCTATCTTATGGCTCACGACAAGGTCAAAGGGGTGGCGAATTTGAATCAGGCGCTGGCTCTGGAGCCGGGCTACTCCCAGGCGGCTCTGCTTTTGGCGCAACTGGACATCCGGGGCGGCGACCCGGCTGCGGCGGTTGCCTTGCTGACCCGGTTTATTAAAAAAGCCCCTGGCGTTGGCCAGGCGCATTTGTTGCTGGCCGATGCTTTTCTGGCGCAGCGAAAACCGAATAGCGCGATCGCGGTCTATCGTAACCTGTCTGAGGCCATGCCGAAGAATCCGCAAATCCCATTGCTGATGGGAGTGGTGCTGGCCGGGCAGCGCAAGGATTCGGAGGCTCGCGCTGCTTTTGAAAAATCCCTGGAATTGGCGCCGGATTATATGCCGGCGGTAGAGCAGTTGATCAATTTGGATCTGGCCGAACACAAATACAAGGACGCGGCGGCATTGGCGCAGGCGCAAAGCAACAAGACTCCCAAGGCCGCGGAGCCGTGGGAGCTTCAGGCCAAGATTGACGTGGCGCAAACAAACCTGGCCCGCGCCGAAACAGATTTGCTCAAAGCGATTGACCTGAATCCGGATTTGCCGACTCCTTATTTATTGCTCGCCGAGGTCTATGTCAGTTCCGACAAATATCAGGAGGCATTGAAGAAATTGAATGACCTGGTTGGCCGGACCAACAATGCGCCCGCTTATATGCAGATCGGCGCCATCCACGAGAAACTCAAACACTTCGACCAGGCGCGTGATGCTTACGAAAAAGTCCTGTCCATCAACTCCAACTCCATTCCCGCGCTCAACAACCTGGCCTACATTTACGCGGTGCAGTTGAACAAAATCGACAAGGCCTACGAACTGGCGCAAAGAGCCAGGCAGCTTCTGCCTAATAATCCCAACGTCGGCGATACGCTGGGGTGGATCCTTTTTAAGAAAGGCGATTATCCCCGCGCTTTGACCATTCTGGAGGACAGCGCGGAAAAGACGCCCGCCGACGCGGAAATCCAATTCCATCTGGGCATGGCGCATTACATGATGGATGAAGAGGACGCGGCCCGCGTGGCGTTGCAACGGGCGGTTGCTTCACCGCAGGCTTACCCAAACAAGGACGAAGCCCGAAGCCGGCTTGCCGTGCTCAATGTGGACACCGCCGGGGCCGGCGCTTCGGTCCTGGCCGGGCTGGAAAAGGCGCTGCAGGACCATCCCGATGACCCCGTGATCCTCAATCGCATTGGCACGCTGCAAGAGCATCAGGGCGCGGTGGAAAAAGCGGTCGCGACTTATGAAGCCGCCCTCAAACATAATCCAGACGCCGTCCCTATAATGGCAAAACTGGCGCGATTATATGCGTCGCGGCTGAACCAACCCGGGAAAGCGTTGAGTCTGGCCAAGGCCGCGCACGAGCTGGCCCCGGATAATGCCGACGTGTCCGGCATTCTCGGTCATTTGGCTTATCGCACGGGCGATTACGTTTGGGCATTGAGCCTGCTGGAAAACGCGGCGGACCGGCTTCCCAACCAGCCCGAATTGCTCTACGATCTGGCTTGGGCTTACTATGCCGTGGGCCGAATCGCCGA
>Ga0326728_10005809_pt1 | contig 34048 bp, 34 predicted proteins | sample MB3enrmetagenome_FD_207602 | JGI IMG/M metagenome (GOLD analysis project Ga0326728, IMG submission 207602) | Lab enriched peat soil microbial communities from McLean, Ithaca, NY, United States - MB31MN | ecosystem: Environmental > Terrestrial > Soil > Wetlands > Peat | place: USA: New York...
TAGGGATCAGAAAGGGCTCCCGCTGAACCCGTAAGTTGTTGATTTCCCGTTTGGGTACCTACGGATTCGGCCCCTTTTGGGGGCTCAAAACGAGTTTTTCCGCAGCCTCTTTAGCCCGGCACGTCGGGTGTGGGCCGGGCCTATGCCCGGCACGTCAGGGGCAGGGCCGGGCGTTCGCCCGGCACCTCAGGTGTGGCACCGCCCTCCCATCAAATCGAGATCAGTTCCGGTCGGACCGACGTTTAAATCAGGGCGGCACACGCACTCGGTTAGGTGAGGAGGAGCGGCTGATTTCGGGTACAATGGGAGTACAGGGCAACGACTATCGCTCGAGGTAGCCAAGGAGGTACGTTTCCGCAGGGATTGTCCTTGCCGGCGCGCCGAGCAAGGCCTCAATCGCCATGCCCTGAAGAAGAGGAGTCCTCATGTCGACGAATCCTCCGGGTGCTCCCGGTTCGCGCTTTAAGCTCCGCATACAGGCCACTCCTGCGTCGACCCTGGTGATTTGCAGCGGCAAAATGACCTCGGAGGTGGCCGCGGAATTCAAGAAAGAAGTCCGGGAATTGATTCCCCAAACTAAACGCCTCGTTCTGGACTTGAACGATGTCGTGTTTATGGATAGCTCCGGGCTCGGCGCCATCATTGCCACTTACGTCACTGCCAAGAATGCCCGGTGCGAACTGCAATTGATCAACCTGTCAAAGAAAATCCGCGATCTGCTGGGCATGACGAACCTGCTTTCCGTGTTCGAGTCGGCCGGGCATTTCGGGACTCGGCCGATTTGAGCCGCCCAAGCGTGCAACTCCCTCTGTGATGGGGATTATTAGGGATCATTAGGTTGTCAACCAAAAATTCCGGAGTAGGTTAAATGCCCACCACACTGCTCCGGCGCTCGAGCAAGAGAACGTCGCGCCAAACGCCATCCAACTTTCCGAGGCGCTCACGCCGGCCAACTTCTCGAAAGCCGCATTTCCTGACCAGCGCCAAGCTGGCGAGATTTTCCGGAAAGATCCCCGCCTGAAGTGTCCAGATACCATTGCTCTCTGCCCGTTCGATGGTAGCCTGCAACAGAGCCTTACCGATTCCCTGCCCGCGATGGCGCGCACCCACGTAAAGGCTCGCTTCTGCCACTCCGGCATAACAGCATCGGTCGGAGACCGGGCTGAGTGCGCTCCACCCGAGAACCACGTCCGCGGCACGTGCCACCAGGCGCCCAAACTGCAAGTGCGACGCATCCCATTTCTCCCAGGTGGGAGCGGTGGTTTCAAAGGTGGCGTAGCGGTTGGCAATTCCTTCGAGGTAAATGTTGCGTACCTGTTCCCAATCGGCGGGGCGCAGAGCGTCCAGGAGAAAGTTCATGGGAATTACACCGCTGCGGGTCCTGCCTGTTTTCCCCGGCGCACGATAGCGGCAACCATGGCGCCGATGATCGCCCCGAGAATGACGGTCCACCCGATCCACAAAGTCATCTGAGGCATGATGGCCGCGTAAATGTACTTCCTCCAAAATGACAGGTGCGCGAGCATGGGATTCACGGCATCGTAATGTGTCCCCCAGCCGGCGCCGCCATTTCCGCTCATGGCATAGTACATCACGATCAACACGGGGATGCGCGCCGCAAAAGCATAAGCCAGCAAAACTCGCCCCAGGGAGGGCCAACCGATGAGGGGCACAAACGCCGCAATCAACATGAGAAGGAACGCGGCCAAAGTGAGCAGCGGGTGATGCTTTACTGTAAGTGCCACCAGCACGCCGGCAACAAAGAGGGCGAGCAACCCGAGAAATGCAAACCCGATCGCTTTGCCGGAGCTCGCGGGGCCGTCTCCCGCCGCAGCGAGCTTGAGGGCGAAATAGGGTCCGAAGATAATGGGCAACCAAGCGATGCCCACAATCGCTCCGTTCCCACCCGCCGCGGCGTTGAATCCAAGCGCCGGCCAATGTTTGAGTTCGCCCACCACGCGCAGGATGGTCACTGCGAGGGTAATCAACGTGGGGATGGCGATAAGCCGAGTAATGGGAACTGCTTTCGCGTCTGTCATGGAATCCTCCTTGGATGTACCGCCCTGCCCTTGCTGCGGGCAGGCTAGCAAATTCGCCTCTAAATATCCAGCGCAATCTCACGCGATTGGCCCATTGGGTTGTCCGTTGATGAAGCCACTCGCGTCATAGCTCGCAGAGCAGGTAAAGGGACGCCAACAACACGAACGGAGATGAATAGAATCCCGGCATCGGTCGGGGAAATCGAATGGACGCGACCGTGCGCCCGAAGATTGTTCCCAAGATGTGACCCACACCGTTCGCGAGCATGATGATGGCGAAGGCGTAGCCGATGGGCCGCATCCAGCGAGCGCCGCGCAACACAAACACCGAGAGGAATAAGAGGACGAGGTTTGCCAACACCAACCCCGCCAACCAAACACCAAACGTGAATACCGGGAAAGGTAGCCAAGGCCGGCTTTTGCGCAGCGCCAGCACGGTGGGGTTGTAGACCGATAGGAACCCGGTGCTCGCTTCGTCAGCCACGTGGAGCGCCAGCGCCAGGCAGAGCGCAATCCACGCCCAGAAGAGTTGGGCATGGGGTAGCGCACCCAATCTGATGACCATCAGGATAGGCTGTGGAGTTATCATGGGCTTGTCCTTTCATTCCTTTTCAGGTGAAATGATGCTCTTATGGGCCACGGTGCGATGCCCAATTTGGGCGGGATTGTTTTCGTTCTTCTGAAGGTAGGCGGGACGCGTCGCGGCAAGAGCACTCGAACACAGCAGAATGCCGGCCAGAAGTTGCTCACCGGCCGCTCGCGTCGTCATCGTGATCTCCCCAGGGCTCGGCACGATCTTTAACCAGCTATTATCCCACCCCCCTTACCGCTTATCAATTGATGGAGAACAACCGTTGGCCCAGAACCAGCAATTGGCGATGCCTCCAGAAATCCCGTAGGGGCGTGGCTTTCTAAGACAGACTATTGACTTTGTTGCAACCCGTCATACCGCAAATTCAACCCCTTGGCAGCCGTCTTTCAAAAATTCACATCTAACGGATTGACAAACTCGGGTCAATGCGAATAACGTACGCCATCTTATGAAGCTACTCGTCCTCGGGTCCGGTGGTCGTGAACACGCTCTGGCGTGGAAGCTGCATGAAAGCCAGCAGATGGATGAATTGTATTGCGCCCCCGGAAATGCCGGCATCGCGCAGGAGGCGGAATGCATTCCGGTGGACCTTTCTCAAACCAAGGCCATCGTGGAACTGGCGAAGCGATTGCGCGCGGACCTCACCATCGTCGGGCCGGAAGCGCCACTGGTGGCGGGCGTCGTCGATGAGTTCGTGAAGGAGGGATTGGCTATCATCGGCCCCAGCAAGGCGGCGGCGCGCCTGGAGGGAAGCAAAATCTTTGCCAAGGAATTCATGCGGCGGCACGGCATTCCCACCGCGCGGTTCGAGGTAGCGGAAAGCTTCGAGGAGGCCGTCAAAATTCTGGCCCGATTCCCCCTCCCAGTGGTGGTGAAGGCGGATGGGTTGGCTGCGGGCAAGGGGGTGGTGGTTGCCCGGAACCACCTCGAGGCGCAAAAGGCCGTCGAAGACTTCATGCTCCGCAGGACCTTAGGTAGCGCCGGCAACCGGGTGGTGATCGAAGACTGCCTGATGGGCGAAGAAGCGTCCTTCATTGTACTCACTGATGGCCGCGGTATTCTTCCCCTCGTGCCGACCCAGGACCACAAGGCGTTGCTGGATGGGGACCAGGGGCCCAATACCGGCGGCATGGGCGCATACAGCGATGACTCCATTCTCAGCGAATCGCTGCACGACGAAATTCTGGGCACCATCGTTGCTCCCACGCTGGCGGGCATGGAAATGGAAGGTTGTCCCTACCGCGGGTTCTTGTATTTCGGTCTGATGATGACGCTTTCCGGCCCCATGCTGCTGGAGTACAACGTCCGCCTGGGCGACCCCGAAACCCAGCCCATCATGATGCGCTTGCGCTCCGACCTCGCGGACATGCTGGTGGCGTCGCGCGAGGGCCAACTGGCAACATTGGATGTTCATTGGAGTCCCAATCCCGCCGTATGCGTGGTGCTCACGTCCGGTGGCTATCCGGGAAAGCCGGAGGTCGACAAGAAGATCACCGGTTTTGAAGCGGTGGAAGCGCTGGGGGGCGTCAAGATTTTCCATTCCGGAACGCGCGTAGAGAATCATCAATTATTCACCACCGGGGGGCGGGTGATGGGCGTGACGGCCATTGCCGAGGATTTGCCTGCCGCCCTCCAGCGCGCCTACACGGGGGTTAGCAAGCTGCAGTTTGAAGGAATGCACTATCGGAAAGACATCGGGGCGAAGGCGTTGCGGCGGGTTCCGAGCATGCCGGCGCCCAAACGAGCGCGCGCCCCCAGGGGAGAGCGCCCGTCGACGCGCAAGTAGCATCGGTTCACTAAGGGTCTATCTCAATCCAATCTATCAGGGAGGAAAGACAAGATGCCGGAGAAGCCATTGGTTGGCATCGTTATGGGCAGCGACACGGATCTGCCCGTCATGTCCGAGACCGCCACAACTTTGAAGAAGTTCCATATCCCCTTTGAAATTGAAATCACTTCCGCCCATCGGTCTCCCGTGCGCACCTCCGAGTATGCGCGCACGGCGGTTCAGAGAGGCCTGAAGGCGATCATCGTAGGGGCGGGAGGAGCGTCGCACCTCGCCGGAGTCATCGCGTCGGAAACCATCCTGCCGGTGATTGGCGTCCCCATGGCCACCACCACCCTCGCAGGGCTTGATGCCTTATTGTCCACGGTCCAGATGCCGGGCGGCGTGCCGGTGGCCTGCACCGCGATCGGCAAGCCCGGCGCCATTAACGCCGCCATCTTCGCCGCCCAAATCATCGCCACCTCTGACCCCGGCACCGCGCAGCGGCTCGTTGAGCACAAGGAACAATTAGCGCGGTCGGTCGCCGAGAAGTCGGAGAAACTCAAGCGCGAGTTCCAAGTGGAGTGATGAGTGTTCATTGGGCACTTCGGAGTCGCACTCGCGGCGAAAAAGGTGGCGCCGCGCACCTCCCTGGGAACCTTGGTGATGGCGGCGCAGTTTGTGGACCTGCTCTGGCCGATTTTCCTTCTCCTGGGCGTTGAGCGGGTCCTCATTGCGCCGGGCACAACGGCGGTCACGCCGCTGGATTTTCTCTCCTACCCTCTATCCCACAGCCTTCTCGCCGATCTCGGCTGGGCTTGTCTTTTTGCAGGTATTTATAAACTGGTTAAACGTGACTCTCGGGGAGCGGTCTGCCTGTGGTTCGTCCTCTTCAGCCACTGGCTGCTCGACGCGCTCAGCCACCGGCCCGACCTCCCGCTTTATCCCGGCAGTTCCACGTATGTCGGCCTGGGCCTTTGGAACTCGCGGGGGTGGACTTTTCTTGTGGAGAGTGCGATCTTCGCATTGGGTGCAACCCTTTATAGGAGGACCACTCGTCCCCGCGATCGCATCGGCTCCTATGCCTTCCGATCCTTTATCGCCCTGCTGTTCCTGATTTACCTCATCAACATTTTCGGCCCACCGCCACCCAGCGAGAGAGCCATCGCCAACGCGGCTCTCGGTATGTGGCTGTTCGTCGTCTGGGCCTATTGGTTGGACCGCCACCGGCGGGTGGGCTCGCCTCCCCCGCGTGCTGACCTCATAACCCTTGGCCCTCTTTCCGAGCCGCCTCCTGCACCGTGAGGTGGTCCAGTGCGGATTCTCCTGCGGGAAGTGCGGCAGCTCTTCTCGCAGGCCTAACGATGCGTGGCAAGATTCGACGAAAGGCGCAAACCGCAGCGCTGGGAGGCGCAGACAAGAAATGTCCAGTTGCCGAGCCGATTACTTTTTCGCCCGGCTCCCGGGTTTTATGGCGGGAATTCCTGCCTTGCAGAGCGGGCAATCGGCGGGATTGTAATTCTGAATTTTCAGGGTGATGAGTGCGGCTTTGGGCAGGCCCAGGTCGGCGGCGCCGCCGCTGCGGTCGATGAGCGCGCCCGCGCCCACCACCTTGCCGCCCGCCTGTTCCACGCATTGCATTGTCTCGCGGGTGGAAAGGCCCGTGGTGATGACGTCTTCCACGACCAGAGTGGGCTCGCCGGGCTCCAGGCTGAACCCGCGGCGCAGCGTCATGGCGCCTTCCTGCCGCTCGGTGAAGAGCGCGCGCACACGGAGGGCGCGAGCCACTTCGTGCGCCACCAGAACTCCCCCCAGCGCCGGCGCGGCCACCACGGCCGCCCCCAGATGGCGCAGTTGATCGGCCAACTGTGAGCACAATTGTTCCGCCACGCGCGGATGTTGCAGCACCAGCGCGCATTGCACGTAGCGATCGCTGTGCAGGCCGGAGGAAAGAATGAAGTGTCCTTCCAGGAGAGCTGAATGCTTGCGGAAGATATCGAGCATTTCATTTTCGGTCATGATTTGTGAGCCTGAGACATTTGAGGTGTGACGGCAATTTCCATCCCCGCCGCAATGGCATCGGCGGCGGCGGCAGGATCGGGGCTCCCCGTGATGGGCCGTCCGATGACCAGGTAGTCCGCACCCGCGCGGATTGCGCTCTCGGGAGTGGCGGTGCGCGCCTGGTCATCACTGGCGCCCGTCGCCGGCCGGATGCCGGGAGTGACAATCAGGAAATTGGGACCACACGCTTGGCGAATGACCGCAATTTCGCGCGGTGACGCCACGACGCCGTCCACTCCGGCAGCCTGGGAGAGCCGCGCCAAGCGCACCACAACCTCTTCCGGCGAACCTTGGAATCCCACTTCCGCCAAGTCCTCCGCACCCAGGCTGGTGAGGGCCGTGACCGCCAGCACCCGTGTGGGCCGCGCCACGCCTCGGGCCCGCGCGGCCGCACGGACACCGTCCAAGGCCGCTTCCATCATCTTGCGCCCGCCGGAGGCGTGGACCGTCAGCAGGCTTGCCCCCAACATTCCCGCCTGGTGTGCGGCGGCGCGGACCGTGTTGGGAATATCGTGGAACTTGAGATCGAGAAAGACCTGTTCACCCGAGGCCACCAGATAGCGGGCCACCACCGGGCCCTCCGCCGTGAAGACCTCGGAGCCCACCTTGAACATCCCCACGTGTCCGTGGAGCTTCTCCGCAACTTGCAATGCGGCGTCGGCGCTCGGGACATCCAGCGCCACAATGATTTTTTCTTTTGTAGGCATGGCCGTCATTTTAGTTGAAAGACATGCAAATATGAAATGGAAACTTGCGGCCTGCCCTGCCAGTGTCGCGTAATATCTAACTTTTGACAGTTGGCCAATGGCCTTGCCGCCGTTGTTGCCGGGGCGCGGCTTGCCGTACCCCGACAACTACTTTTATTTTCTATAACATCCCAGCATAGTGGGCCCCCCGCGCCATTTCGGAACCTGGAGGTCCCATTTTTGTTGCTATGTGATTTAGTTTCAGCAACTTCTCGGGGTTCATGGATAACCAGCTTTGTTTCATAAACATCACGGGATGGATGACATGTTGTCACATCCCCTCTTTTGTTTTCAATAACATCACGGGAGGTTCCTTCATTTTTTATCATCGACCCAACCCAGCTTCCCGTTTTTCATTTTAGTGAGCATTTCAGTGCTCCGCACGATTTGCCGCATATTGGAATCTTCCCACCTTTGCATGAGCATGATGGGGCCATTGCGATCCTGGGGCGCCATCATCGAATCCCACGCGTAAGGCGAGTGGCTGAGTTCCGGAGGTTCCCCATTGCCGTCATCGGTTCTGGCATGGATCTGGGCAATCTGCTTGAGTAGCATCACCACCAACTTGCTGCGCTCCGACTTACGCACGACTTCATCTTCCGGCAGTGTGCCTTCGGCCGTCGGGTCCGAGCCGTCGATGATCGGCCCGGCGTCCTCTGTCCCCGGCTTGACCAAGCGCCACAGAGAGTCCAGGATCGCCTGCTCATCGCTGCCGGCTTCCAGCGGATTCTCACCGTACACTTCGTCAAAAAGGAGCAAATCCTCGGGGGAGGTAAAATGCCACGGCTGGGAGGCCTCGGAGGCGAGGGACGACAGCTTGTTGGCCTTGTCCTTCAGCGACCGGTCGATGATCTGCAAAAGCGTGGGCTTGGGCATGGAGCGATGGAGTTGCTCCACCGTCAAACTTTCCTGGATGCGGTCGGCGCGGTCCATCCGCCACATCGCGCGGGCCAGGCGGACCACCAACCGCATCTCCATTTGATTGGCGGGCTGCCAGACTTCGACTAGGGAATCCAGCAGGTCCTCAAAGTCCGCGGGGTCTTCACCCAAAGCCAACAGTATGTCGGCCTGGGCCTGCGCGTAAAATCCATGGCGCAAGTTCACGGTGGCCACGCGCGCGTTGCCTGCCAGGGTGCGCACCCCCCGCGAGCGGCGGCCATTGGCGCGATTCGCGGCGATTCTCTTCCCCGTCATCGCGGGTCTCTTCGTTAATGACATCTCATCCTCCTTATGATGGCAGGCGGCTTATCCGCCCCGGCCGCCACGCTCCCAAGACATCCGCCTGCGGGTAAAAAGGTCAAGTGAGTGAACGCGCGGCAAACTAAGGCTACAGTAGTAGTCCTCAAATACTAGCCAACGTAACTAGCAATTGTCAAGTAGATTACGGGATCGATGTATCTTTTTTTGGAAGAAATCTTTTGACATTTCGCGGATTTCCGCCTCTTAACGAACATTGTGTCCGTTGGGCGGGGCACCACTCAGCGCGGTCGGCCACAGGTTTTTCACTTGTCCGCACCTCCAAAAAGGTTGCGGAATTCTTCCGAGGACTTTCGCAGCGCCAGCCAATCGGCGAAAAGGTCGGGAGTCTCCAACCACACCTGAAACCAGCGCGCGATTTCCTGCTTTTCCAGGCGTTTCTGAGATTGCACGCGCGGGTTGGCAGCGAGGCTCCGGGCGCGCAGTTTGCCCTTTTTCACGAGCGCGCGGACCATCGTCATGCCGGGGCGATCTGCGGCGCTTGAATACTCGCGAAAAACCGCATCGAGCCGTAACAATGACTGTTCGGCGCTGGCCAGGTCGTGAAATTCCAACACACCCTTCAGCCGGCTCGCATAGGGCTCCGGCATGATCGGATCGGAATAGCGGTCTTCATATCGGACCTCGTACCCCGCCTCTCGCAAAACCGCGGCAATGTATCCAAGCGAAGTTCGGTTGTCGGGACCGAAGTGGCGGCGAAGTTCCTCGCGGGCGGCGTGCAGATCTCCCACCTCGAGTGGCCGCTTGTCACGCGCCGCAAAGAAATCAAGAAGGATCTGCTTTTTGCTGGGTTGGGGAGACACTTTTTCTCGACCCACCACCTTTCGTCGTTTGGCCATGCCCCTTGGGCGGTGCGGGTTGGGCAGAGGCCGGGGGCTGGGCCGAAGTTTTCAGCCGGGATGCTGCCACCTCCCGCTTGTACCGCGCCACATTGCGCTGGTGCTCGACAAGAGTCCGGGCGAAAAGGTGGCCGCCGTGATTATTGCTCACGAAATAGAGCGCGTCGCCGCTCGCCGGATGGAAGGCAGCACGAAGCGAGATTTCTCCCGGATTGGCAATGGGTCCGGGTGGCAAACCGGCATGGCGATAAGTATTAAAAGGCGAATCAAAGTTCAGATCGCTCAAGTGGATGACATCGATGGGGCGGCGGGCAAGGCGCGCCGCGTAAATCACCGTGGGATCGCACTGAAGCAGCATGCCTTTTTCCAGCCGGCGCGTGAAGACCCCGGCCACCACCGGCCGCTCCGCAGGGTCGGGAGTCTCCTTCTCCACCAGCGAGGCCAAGGCCACCACGGAGTGCAGGTTCGCCGGGCCGCGAACCATCTCGTCATGAAACCTCGTTTGCAGCACGTGCCGGAAGCGGGCGAGCATGGTGGCAATCACCGTGTCTCCAGTTACCCGGCGGGGGAAGCGATAGGTATCCGGGAAGAGGTAGCCCTCGAGCGTCGGAGCCTCAGGATCCAGGTCGTGGATCAGCGAGGTTTGCTCCGTGCGCCGCAGGAAATCAGCGGGGTCAATGCCCATGCGGTCGGCGAGAATGCGCGCGATATCGAACCGGTCGGAGCCTTCGGGAATCACCACCGGATAGAGATACACATCCCCCAGAATCAATTTCCGGTAAACATCCACGGGGCGCGAGGGCCGATCAAAGAGGTATTCACCCGCCTTCAAGTGGTGGCGAGTGCGGCCCATCCAGTAACGGGCGAGGAAAGGCCACTTATGAGCGAGCACACCACGCGACACAAGCAGGTCGGCAATGGCGGGGGCGCTTGTTCCCGGCGCAATTTCCAGCATTTCGTTGCCCACGAAACCGCGATAGGGTTGGTAGAGGTCCCACACACTCCAAGCCGCGCCCGCCACCAGGCACAGCGTCACGACCATCGCTGCGATTTTGCTCTTCATTCCCCCCGTCCACTCCCCCGGCTACGCTCGTTTTCAAGGTAATCCAGATAGCTTTGCAGGAGCAGCACCGCGGCGACACGATCCACGGCGCGCTGCCGCTTGCCGATGCTCAACCCCGCATCACGCAGGGTTCGATTCGCCTCGACACTCGTCAGGCGCTCGTCGCGCAATTCCACCGGACACGGCAATCGGTGGCGCAGTTTTTCCACGAACTCCGCCACCTGTTCCGACATGGCGGTGGCGCCGCCGCTGTGGCCGATGGGATTCCCCACCAATACGCGCTCCACACCGTATTCTTCCACCAGCACACGCAGCCGTTCTATATCATCGGCAATTCGGGTTCGTTGCAGCGTAGGCAGGCCCTGCGCCGTCATGCCCAGGGCGTCGGAAACCGCCAGGCCCATGCGCTTGGTACCAAAATCAATCGCCAATATGCGTGCTGTCACGATGGTGTGCCCGTTCCCCGATACCAGCCGTTGTTCCCCTGGCATTCCGCCGAGACCACTGGGGAGGCCGTCAGGATTTGATGATACACCCAACGAACAAAATCGCGGGAGGCCGGCCGTTACAACATCCGGCAGCGCCGACCGGCGCCTTAGCCAGAGCACTCCTCCTTGGAATCGCAGGTTGGGTGTGATACACAATTACGGTATCATTTCTTGAATTCAGGGATCGTCCTCTGACCCGCACAACCGCTCACCCGCGCTACGCGTGGGAGGAGTTGCCGTGGACGAAGCGGATGGTGATGATGGGAGCGTTGGCAAGCACTCAAACCGCAGACGACGGGAGATCGGCTGATCACGCTGCGGATTATCGCCGTCTTTGGCTGCAGACGATTCGCAACGAAATTCTGGGCAGCGCCATTTCCGTGGTGCCCGCCTTCTGTTTCTATGACGCCGCCTTCTCCTACACGTGGACGCAGTTCAAGGCCCTGCTGAAAATAGCCCCCTTTCCCGTGATGGCTTTTTTGGCCGTGGACCTAGCATTGAACTGGTGGTACCTCGCGCCCTTCCGCCGCATGGCGAAATCCCCGGCGCCCGCCAACGATATTGCGCGCGTTTATACCCGCCTTCATAATCTTCCCCTTTTCTGTTTCATGCGCGTCTTCGGCCCGCACGCACTAACCGCCTGCGTCGTTGCACAGCTTGGGGTCTTCTACGCCAATGCTCATCTGGGTCTGGGGATGCCCCCCAGCGATTATTGGATTTATTGGCTGCTGAACCTGACTTTGGTTCCCATCGCCCACGCCATCTTTGAATATCACGCCAACGGCCGGGCGGCACGGGAAGCGCTTACCCGGCTCACCGCCAGCTACGCGTTGCCCACCGATACACCCGGCGTGTGGCGAGTGGGCCTGGCGGTGCGTCTTGCCATTTTTTTCACTCTCCTGGCGCTTTCCCCCCTGGTCCTGCTGGCGGCCGCGGCGCGACTGCATCCGCTGCGCGCCGCAACCGCGGGGATGGGATCCAACGTGGGGGAGATCGTTGTGGGCGTGGTGGTCCTCAACCTGTATTTGTTGGTCCTTTTCGCCCGGGATGTGAACATGCAAACCCGGATGCTTTTGTCGGGCCTGCAAAAGGTGGAAGAGGGCGACCTGTCAGGGCGTGTGGATATTTTTAGTCCGGACGAATTCGGCGCCATCACCAAGGGCATCAACGAGATGATCCACGGGCTCGGCGAGCGCCAACGCATTCGCGATTTGTTCGGGGTTTATCTGAGCCCGGAAGTTTCGCGCGTTATTCTGGAAGGGGGTGTGGCCTTGGAAGGCGAGGCACGGCAGGTTTCCATCCTCTTTTGCGACATCCGCGAGTTCACCCGCTTCAGCGCCACCCGCAGCCCCCGCGAGGTGGTGAGCCGGCTCAATCGGTTCTTTGGGCGGATGACAGGGGTCATTCGAGCCCAGGGTGGCGAGATTAACAAATTTCTCGGCGACGGATTTCTGGCGGTCTTCGGGGCGCCCGTCCATTATCCCGATCACGCGCGGCGGGCCGTGGAAGCAGCGCTCGAGATGGAGCACGAACTTGCCGCCCTCAATGACGAACTTTCCGCGCTCGGCGAGCCGCTTATGGAAATCGGGATTGGCATCGACAGCGGTGAGGTGATTGCCGGCAAGGTCGGCTCCGCCGACAAGCTGGAATACACCGTGATCGGCGACCCGGTGAATCGCTCCTCACGCATCGAACAACTCAACAAATCTCTCGGCACGCGCATCCTCGCTTCCGAGCGCACTTATGGCGAAGCAGGAATCGAAGGCGGGCGGCCGCTCGCCCTAGTGGCCGTTAAAGGGATTGACAAGCCTCTACAATTATTTACCGTAGGTCAAAAGGTGTAGTTCGGATGGGTTCAGCTTGAAACTTCCGCGGCCTCGGCGGCGGACTCCCCCACCTTCGCGGGCCGGTCAACGAGTTCCAGGGTCACCGCCTTCTCGTTGCAGCAACTGTATCGCTCGCAACGCAGGCAATCACGCCAGACTTTAGTGGGAAATCTCTCCCGGGGGACCTCGTGAAACCCCAGCTTTTCAAAAAATGGGGGCGCTACGGTAAGGGCAAAGACGGTCTTCAGGCCAAAGGCTTCGGCCTCGTCCAGGAGCTCTTCCATAACCTCCCGCCCGATGCCCTTGGACTTCAGCGTTTCATCCACGCACAGGGAGCGGATTTCCGCGACTTCCTGGTTGTATAGCTTCAGGGCGCCGCAGCCCACCAGTTTGCTCTCATGCTCGGCCACCGTGAACTCCCACACGTTTTCGTAAAGGTCGGTCAAAGTGCGGGGCAGCATGATGCGCTCGCCGGCGTAGTGGTTAATCAGCCGATGGATATCAGGCACATCATTCAGCTTGGCTTTACGGATCGTCAACTGCGTCTCCTCGTGCTGGCGGTTAGGGGCTAGGGGTTAGGGAGTAAAGGAGACTGCCTTTGCCTACTCCCCATTCCCTAACCCCAAACCCCTGATCCCAAACTACGCGCGCGCATCCTGCATCAGCAGAATCATGAGCGCCTTTTGCGTGTGCAGCCGGTTCTCCGCTTGATCGTACACCACGGATTGGGGCGAATCGACGACCTCGTCCGTAACTTCCTGGCCGCGGTGCGCCGGAAGGCAGTGCATAAACAGGGCGCCGGGGTCAGCGACCGCCATCAGGTCTTTGGTCACACGGTATGGCGCGAAGACCTGGTTCCGCAGGTGCGCGGCGTATTCCTGGCCCATACTGGTCCAAACATCAGTATAAACTGCGTTTGCCCCCGCCACCGCTTGAATCGGATCATAGAGTGCCTCGACGGTCGAGCCGGTCTCGGCGGCAATGGCGCGCGCCGTTTCCAACACCTCCGGCTTGGGCTCGTAACCCGGCGGCGTCGCGATGCGAACCGACGCTCCGAGCTTTGCTCCCAGAATCATCAGCGAGTGGCACACGTTGTTGCCGTCGCCGACGAAGGCCAGCTTCAATCCCTTCAGATCACCGAACCTTTCATGCAGGGTAAAGTAATCCGCCAGCGCCTGGCACGGGTGAAAGAGGTCGGTGAGCGCATTGATGACGGGAATGGCGGCGTTGGCGGCCAACTCCAGAACGGATTCATGCGCGAAGGTCCGGGCCACGACGCCATGCACCCAACGCTCGAGATTGCGGGCGACGTCCTTGATGGCTTCGCGCTCGCCGAGGCGGGGCTTGCTGTGTTCCAGGTAGACGGCAAAACCACCCAGGCTGGTCATCCCGACTTCAAAGGTGGTGCGGGTGCGCAGTGAGGGCTTCTCAAAGATCATCGCCAGTTGCTTGCCGCGCAACACATGCGCATATTCCCCGGGCCTCGCCTTGACCCGCTCCGAGAGATCGAAAAGGAGCTTCAAGTCATCCTGGGTCAGATCCTGGTCCGCCAGGAGATCCCGAACACTCAAAGTCTCCGGTTTTTTGATCATGGTCGACATCACCGCCATCATGCGTTTACTCCCTTCACCGCGGCCGCCGGCTCCAGCGCTGCCAGGACCGGTCTTAAAATTCCAATGGCTTCGTCAACATGCTGCTTTTCGATGATCAAAGGCGGCAGGAAGCGCAGCACTTTCTCCTGCGTGCAATTCAACAGCAAGCCGGCTTCCAGCGCCTGCCGCACCACGGACTTTCCCGAGGTGACCAATTCCACGGCCATCATCAGCCCGTCGCCGCGCACTTCCTGAATCACCGGAAGGTCAGCGCGCAACTTTTCCAGCTCCTGGCGGAAATAAGCTCCCACCTCGTTCACGTGGGCAAGGAAGCCGGGGCGCTCCATAATCTCCAGGACTTTTAGCGCCACGCGGCATTGCAGCGGTCCGCCCCCGAACGTGGTCCCGTGCATGCCGGGGGAAAAAGCCTGCGCAACCTCCTCGCGTGCCAGGATGGCGGCCAGAGGCAGTCCCGCGGCCAGCGGCTTGGCTACCAAAACGATATCCGGTTGCAGACCGAATTTGGTGAAGGCGAAAAATCGCCCCGTGCGACCCAGCCCGCACTGGATCTCATCGCAGATCAACAGCGCCCCGTGCGCGTGGCAAAGCTCGGCCGCGGCCTTCAGGAAATCCTCGCGAATTTCCACCACGCCGCCCTCACCCTGAATTACTTCCACCATCACCGCCGCCACCTGGGGAGTGAAACTCTCGCGCAAGTGGGCCGTGTCGTTAAGGTGGACGAACCGGACGCCCGGCGGCAGGGGCTCAAAAGGCTCGCGATACTTCTTCGGCCAGGTGGCCGAAAGCGCTCCAAACGTGCGCCCGTGAAAGGAGTTTTCCATCGCCAGGATTTCAAAGCGCTCGAAGGGACCCGGGGCTGCGTGCTTGCGCGCGTAGGCGCGCACCAGTTTCATCGCCCCCTCCACGGCTTCCGTCCCGGAGTTGGCGAAGAAGGCGCGATCCATGCCGGAGAGCCGCGTCAGCTTTTCCGCCAGTGGCGCCTGGAATGCGTGATAAAGGAGGTTGGAAACGTGCAGGAGATTCTCGGCGCCATCGCGCAGCGTGGCCATGATTTCCGCGTGGTTATATCCCAGCGAATTCACCGCCAGGCCGCCGAGGAAATCCAGATACTTCTTCCCCGTCTCATCGTAGATGTAACACCCCTCACCGCGCACGGCGAGTATCGGCAGCCGCTCGTAAGTGGGAACCAAGACGTGCTTTTCGAGTTCAGCAATCTGGTCGCGATTCATAAGCCCTTCACAATCCGGGTTCCGGCGGTTTTCCCCAGCTCGATGGCGCGGAGTAACGCGTTGGGAGCGGTGGTGGAGAGGATGTCCACCTCGCCCACGTTTTGGCGCAGCGTTCGCGCGCAAGAGAGCAGCTTCGGGATCATGCCGTCCCGAACCACTCCCTGGTTAATCAGGCGGCGAATGTCTCCGAGCCGCACAATCGGCAGCAGACGCTTTTCGGCGTCCCAAACCCCACCCGATTCGGTGAGGTAAAGAAGGCGGTCGGCGTGGAGAGCGACGGCCAGAGCCGCCGCCAAGTCGTCGGCATTGATATTCAGAAACTCGCCGCGCGCGTTCACTCCCAGGCTGGCCACCACGGGGATCAAGCCGCCGGACAAGGCGAGGTCCAAGATCGTGGTCTTGACCTTGTGCGGCCGACCGACGAAGCCTAAGTCCCGCTTGCTGCCATTCAGGCCGACGGTCAGTTTGCGCGCGCGCACCAGGCTGCCGTCACCACCGCAAAGCCCCAGCGCGGGCTGCCCCAGGGATTCCAGTTCCGCCACCCACTGCTTGTTCACCAGGCCCGCCAGCACCATCATGGCCACGTCGCGGGTGGCGGCATCGGTTACGCGCAAGCCCTGGTGAAACTCCGTCGCGATGCCCAGGCGCTCAAGGGTGCGCGTCAGTACCTTGCCGCCGCCATGCACCACCACCACGGAATGACCGGCGCGATGAATGGCTGCGATTTGCCGCGCCAAGTTCTTGCGGCCTTTCGGGTCTTCCGCGCCCTGCCCGCCGATTTTGATGACTAACTTCATAGCAAACCTGTCTCTTGCGGAAACCCAAACATCACATTCATGTTCTGAATCGCTTGTCCTGCGGCACCCTTCCCCAAATTATCGATCGTGGAGACCAGGATGAGCCGTCCCGTGGGTTCATCGAGCGCAAAGCCGATATCAGCAGATTGCGTATTCGCCACACCCTGAATCTCCGGCAACGTTCCCGCCGGATAAATGCGCACCATGGGCGCTGCCGCGTAGAAATCTTTGAAGAGCTTTTCGACGTCGCTCAGCGTGCGCTGCGGCGCGAGGCGCAAATAGATCGTCGTCAGGATGCCCCGCGTGATGGGCAAAAGATGGGGCGTAAAAATGAAATCTTTGGGCGAAAGCGCAAGCTCCTGGAGCATTTCCGGCAGGTGGCGGTGACGAAACAGGCCGTATGCGCGCAGGTTTTCGTTCACCTCGGGAAAATGCATCTTCTCGCTGGGCGTGCGGCCGGCTCCGGTGGCCCCGGATTTCGAATCGGCAATAATACCCGCCGCCACGTTCACCCAGCCCGCCTTAAGGAGCGGAGCCAGCGCCAGAATCACGGAGGTCGGGTAGCAGCCGGGATTCGCAACCAGCCGCGCCTTGGCAATGGCGGGCGCGGCAAATTCCGGAATCCCGTAGACCGCCTCGGCCAATGCTTCTGGGGCAGTGTGATCAAAGTCATACCACTGCGCGTAGGCTGCCAGGTCTTTCAGCCGGAAGGCTCCGCTGAGGTCCACCACGCGTAAGCCGCCCTCCAGCAGGCGTGGTACGATTTGGTGCGAGGATTCGTGCGGAGTGGCGAGAAAAACTACGTCCGACCCGGAGCTCACGACCTGTTCGACATCCAGTGGTTCGCAAAGGACAGATAAACGTCCGCGTAGTTTGGGATGGAACTCCCCAATCGCCAACGCTTTCTTGCCGTTCCCCCCGGACCACATCATGCAGGTTACGGAAGCGGCGGGGTGGCGGGCGAGGATGGTCAAGAGTTCGCACCCCGCATAGCCCGTGGCGCCGATCACCGCGGCATGAACCACCCCATGCTTGGGCGAATCAGCCCCGGGCCCCTCGGAAGTGTTTGTCTCGACCGCCGTGCTCAATGGATTCCTGCCCCCATGTCTCCTGAATAGAATATTTATACAAGCGCTGTATAAATATACTTTTTTATAGCGGATGGATCGTTTCCTGTCAAGAAAAATCTTGTTTCCTGAAAGGTTGGGACTGGATTTCCAAGGAAGTGTAGCGCGGCAAGGGAGCGACTGCTAAAGTATAATGTCGCCGTCGGGCCAACCCGATGGATGACATCAGCAGAGAGGACAGTCAATGCGCCGGATCGTTGTATGGGCAGGCTGGAGTTTCTTGGCGATCGCCGCCACCGCCTTCGCGGCGCCCGTCAAAACTCAGGATGTTACGTTTCGCAGCGGTTCCGAGACGATTGCGGGATATCTGGCGGTGCCCGAATCCCCCGGCAAACATCCGGCCCTGGTGGTCATCCACGAGGATTGGGGATTGACAGGTTGGGCCAAGGAACAGACTCGGAAGTTGGCGGGGCAAGGGTACGTGGCTCTGGCCGTGGACCTCTACCGCGGTCAGGTGGCCCATGATCCCTCTTATGCCTACGAGTTGATGGCCGGCACGCCGGAGGACCGCGCCTTACAGGACATGCAAGCCGCCCTCGACTTCCTGGCCGCGCGCCCCGACGTGAACAGCGAGAAGATGGGCTCCATCGGCTGGTCCGCGGGAGGAAAGTGGTCGCTGCTGTTGGCCGTAATGGAACCTCGTTTGGCCGCCTGCGTGGTCAATTATGGCCCGGTGCTCACCGATCCGGCGGATATTGAGAAGATTCACGCGCCGGTTTTGGGGATTTTTGGGGCGGACGATCGCGATATTCCCGCGAGCGATGTGGAGGCTTTCGAAAGCGCCATGAATAGCGCCCACAAATCCATCGACATAAAGATCTATCCGGGCGCCAGCCACGGGTTTGAAAGCTCTGACAACAAATTGGGCTATCGCGAAGGAGCCTCCGAGGACGCCTGGCAGCGCACCGTGACCTTTCTGGATCGCCATCTCAAGTAGGAATCATCCCGCCTCGGGATAAAAGAGCTTTCCCGCGCGCACCGTCACCACCGGCAGGAGTTTCTGCCGTCCCTGGCGCGTCTGGCGACGCGAATCCGTAAACGTGAAATCACCGGTAGTGAGATCGAGGACGCTTACGTCTCCTTCCGCGCCGGGCTTCAAGGTGCCGATTTCAGCGCCGAAGTTGAACGTCTGCGCGGCATTGACCGTGCAGCGCGCAAAGGCCTCGCGCAGATTCAGGCCCAGCAGCAGAAACTTTGAAAGGGTGGTGGGCAGGTCATAAACGGGGCCGTGGATGTTGGTGCTATAAAGATCGGTGGAGATGGTGTCCGGCAGAAATCCCTGGTGCAGGCACTTTTCCATAACCTCGAACGAGAAGCTCCCTGAACCGTGGCCAACGTCAAAGAGGACGCCGCGCCGGCGGGCTTCGTGAACTTCCGGTGTAACCTTGCCCTCCGCGTCGACAATCCCATGTGCCAAACTATTGAAGGAGTGCGTCACCACATCCCCCTTCTTCAGCAAGGAGAGGAGCTGAGCGAGCGGCGTGAAGGATCGTCCAATGTGCATCATTAAAGGTAGTCGCGTCTGGTCAGCCGCGGTACGCGCTCGTTTTAAGCCTTCCAGATCGTTCGGCCCGGTGTAGGCTTCAGAAAAGCGAATCTTGAAACCGACGATCAGGTCGCGGTTTTCGTCTGCCACTTTGGCGGCAAGATGGGGATCGCAATAGCGCAAATCGTGCAGCTCGCCTACGTCACCGGCCACCATGCCGATGGAGACAACGTGGAGCAGCGCCCGAACACGTGTGGCCGCCGGCAGGATGATGAATTTTCTAAACGCGGGGAAAGAGAAAGCTCCGGAAGTGCCCGCGTCGACCGCAGTGGTGACACCCTTCCTCAGGCAATAGGGGTCAGGCTCAATTCCGTAAGGCCCCACATAGGGGAACACATGCGTGTGCAAATCAATGAGGCCGGGCGTGACGAGCTTGCCGGAGGCGTCGATCACCTGGCGCGCTTGTGCGGCGGGAATGTCGCGTTCCAAGCGGGCAATTTTGCCGTCGCGAATGGCCACGTCGCGCAGGTCTTCGAGATCCTGGGAAGGGTCCAGAACCTTGCCGCCCTTGATAAGGAGATCGAATGGTGGGTCATCAGCTTCTACGGGCACGGGCTGCGGCTGGGCGGCCCGCGCCGGGGTTGCCACCGGAGATGCACCAAGGAGGAGTGAGCTTCCGGCGCCCGTCAGCCACTCGCGGCGCGAGAAATGCGGTGAATTCTCTCTGTCGAGCCCCATGGTCAAACCTTTCGATACAAAAGCGCTTTCTTGACCTCGCCAATGGCGCGCGTCACGTTGATGCCGCGCGGGCAGGCTTCCACGCAGTTAAAGATGGTGCGGCAACGCCACACGCCTTCGAGCGTATTCAAAACCTGCATCCGCTCCTCACCCCCCTCGTCGCGGGAATCGAAGAGGAAGCGATGCGCGTTCACGATGGCTGCCGGCCCGATGTAATCACCGTCTGCCCAAAAGGAGGGGCACCCCGAGGTGCATGCACCGCACAGAATACACTTGGTCGTGTCATCGAATTTCTCGCGGTCTTCCGGCGACTGCAATCGCTCCTTTTCCGGGTCCGGTCCTTCGGTGATGAGGTAGGGCTTGACGCTGCGATATTTCGCGAGAAAGGTGTCCATATCCACGAGCAGGTCTTTGATAACGCGGTACCCGCGCAACGGCTCAATGGTAATCTTCTGGCCCAGGCTCTTGAGCAGCAGCTTGCACGCCAGCGCGTTTGAGCCATTGATTTGCATCGCGTCGGAGCCGCAGACCCCGTGCGCGCACGACCGGCGGAAAGTGAGGGTGCCGTCCAGATACCATTTCACATGGTTCAGCGCATCGAGCAAGCGGTCCGTGGGCTCGGCATCAATCTTGTATTCGCCCCACCAGGCTTCCTTGTCCTTTTCGGGATTGAAGCGCTTGATCTTTAAAGTAACCTGCATCGTGAACTCCGTTCAATTGAGTCATTGAAAGGCTGTCCGTTGTCAGTTGCGATAATTCTTTGCCGCCCTTTTCCCATCTCGCGAATTCGCGTGCGACGGACAACGGACCACGGACAACTGTCAGCTCTTAAATGACCCAATGACTCGATGAATCAATGATTCAATATTTCCTCTCCATCGGCTGAAACTTGGTGATGACCACGGGCTTGAACTTGAGCTCAATTCCCTTGGGGGATTGATACGCCAGCGTATGTTTCAGCCAGTTGACGTCATCCCTTTTGGGGAAATCTTCACGGTAGTGGCCCCCGCGACTCTCCTGGCGGGCCAACGCGCTTTCCACCAGGACATCGGCGAGATCCAGCAAACACCCGAGTTCAATGACCTCCAGCAATTCGGTGTTGTAGCGCGCACCGCGATCCTCAGACTTCACCTGGCGGTAGCGCTCACGCAGCTCGCGCAGCTTCCCGCGCAGGGCGGTAAGGCCCTGAGCATCGCGGAACACCGAGGCCTTGTCCATCATCTCGTCCTGGAGCATGTCGCGGATGTCGGCGGCGCGTTCCTTGCCGGTGGAATTGAGCACCTGGCTCACCATGGCGCGGGCAGGCTCGTCCGGCCGGGCGGGCAAGGAGGCCCAATCATTTTCCTGGATGAATTTCAGCGCGTTGCGCCCGCCGCGCCGGCCGAATACCAGAATATCGACCAGCGAATTCGTTCCCAGGCGGTTGGCGCCGTGAACGGAAACGCAGGCCACTTCGCCCGCCGCGTAGAGTCCCGGCAGCGGTGTGTTCTTCTCATCGATCACCACACGTCCCTCGATATCCGTGGGAATCCCGCCCATCGCGTAGTGGGCGGTGGGTTGGATGGGGACCGGCTGCGTGAGCGGCTCGACGCCCAGATAGGTCCGGGCGAATTCGGTGATGTCCGGAAGTTTCTTATCCAAAACCTCTTTCCCCAGGTGGGTCATATCGAGGTGAACGTAATTTTTACCATCGATGCCCCGCCCCTCGCGAATCTCCCGGTAAATGGCGCGTGAAACCATGTCGCGCGGGGCGAGGTCAAGCAGCGAGGGCGCATAGCGCTCCATAAAACGCTCGTTTTTATTGTTACGCAGAATGGCGCCTTCACCGCGCGCCGCTTCGCTCAACAGGATGCCCATCTTGTAAATGCCCGTGGGGTGGAACTGGAAAAATTCCATATCCTCGAGCGGAATTCCGCGGCGATAGACCACCGCCATACCGTCGCCGGTCAGCGAGTGCGCGTTGGAGCTGACACGAAACATCTTGCCGCAGCCGCCCGTGGCAAACAGGACGGCCTTGGAATGAAAGGTGTGAATCTCCCCCGTGGCCAGGCACAACGACACCACACCTGCGCAACGCCCGTTTTCAACCAGCAGGTCGAGGACGTGATACTCGTTGTAAAAGTGGACGTCGTTCTTGATGCACTGCTGGTAGCAAGTCTGAAGAATCATGTGCCCGGTGCGGTCGGCAGCGTAGCAGGAGCGCCGCACGGGCGCTTTGCCGAACTCCTTGGTGTGCCCGCCGAAAGGGCGCTGGGCAATCTTGCCTTCGGGTGTGCGGCTGAAGGGCAGGCCCCAGTGTTCGAGATCGTAAACAGTCTCCACCGCCTCCCGGCAGAGGATTTCGACCGCGTCCTGGTCAGCCAGGTAGTCGCTGCCCTTGACCGTGTCGAACATGTGCCATTCCCAATGGTCTTCTTCCATGTTGCCGAGTGCGGCGCCAATGCCGCCCTGTGCCGTGCCCGTGTGCGAGCGCGTGGGATAGAGCTTGCTCAGCACCGCGACGTGCCCGTGCCCAGCCAGTTGCAGCGCGGCCATCAGGCCGGCGCCGCCCGCTCCCACCACCACTGCGTCATACCTTTGGACCATGTGATTAAGCCTCAGAAGAAGTTGTCAGTCGTCAGTTGTCAGTAAGAACCGATTCTGAGAATTGATGACTGAAGACCTGCTCATGAATTTGCACCCTCGCCCCATGCCCACTCACGGCGCCATGGGCGGCTGGAACGTCAGAATGGCCAGCGATCCCAATGTCAGGAGAACAAATCCCAACACGAAGAGCGACGCCAGCGAGACCGTCCGCCACCCGCGGGCGCTAATATAATCCACCAGCACCGTGCGGACGCCATTCACGCCGTGGATCATGGCGAACCATAACATCAAGAGGTCGTAGGTCCGCCAGAAGGGCGTGGCGTAACGCGCCGCGACGAATTGGAAGTCAATATGATCGACGTTATGGATAATGTGCATGATCAAGAGATGGCCCAGCGCCAGGAAAAGCAAGGCCAGGCCTGAAATGCGCATGAAGATCCAGGCGTAGAGTTCCAGCCCGCTCTCCGGTCTCGGTTTTCCCGCTCCACTCATTGCTATCCCCCTACTTCACAAGGAAACTCAACATGTAGACGGCCGCTGGAATAAAAAGGATGGTGAAGGCGATTCCCACCGCGTAACTGAGCTTGCGGTGGAAAGCCATGGTTTCCGGCCAGAAGTCGATGACGCAGATTCGGATGCCATTGATGGCGTGATAGAGAACCGCCGCCACCAACCCCACTTCCCCCACGCGAAAGACCGGCGCGCGATAAACCCACAGCAGCTTGTTAAAGTACACCGGCCCCCATCCGATTATCGATATATCCACGATGTGAATTAACAAGAATAGAAACACACCAATTCCTGACAACCGGTGCAGGACCCAGGACCAGTGCCCGGGCCCGCCCCGATAGGTCAGGTACTCAAGAGGTTTGACCATGCTCGTCCCCTTACTCCTTGTGGCACATCATGATGGAGATGGATGTGAATGCCCCGCGCGGGACGCCGCCCCGATACCCGCCCCACATGTTTTCCCAATATCAGCCCAACCGGCAATCGTACTCCAATTTTTCCTTCCATGGCAATTGAGCTGATGAGGCAAACCGGCACTAGCAGGTTTTGGGAAATGCGCCAAGTTGGAATGGTCGGCCCGTGGGGACGCGAATGCCCGTCCTCTACCCTTATATCAATGCGGACGGGGTTTCCGGCAGGCACAGGGTCACGGTCAGCGTTCCGTGGCTATAACTTCCTCCTCAGCGCCACTTGGCGAAGAGTTCCATTGCCTGCCCCCGCTCGGCTGCCAGGCGGTTCAGGGATTCCTCCGCCGTCAAGCGCTCATGAACAATCCCACAGACGGCGGCGGCAATCGCGCGCGGATCTTCCCTCGCGGCGAAGGCTACGTTTCGGCCCACCATCACGCCACGCACATTCGGGGCGGCTTCCATCCCGGCGGCGAAATCCCGGAGAGTCGATGTTGGATCTTCTCGCGAAGGCCCTCCCAGCATCAGAATGGGAAGCGTTGTGGCCCGCGCCACGCGATCGTAATCCTCAATGTAGGAAAGCTTGAGGAACGTCCGCGAAGAAGATTCTCCCAGCGCCGCGGCCGCGCCCGCATCGCGTATGAGTGCGTCCAGGGTTTTAACCGTTTCGTACCCTCCGTCCTTCTTTCTTTGGACACTCATGGGTTCGAGAAATGAATACAGACCTTCGCGATATAGCTCGGTGATGGCCTGTGCGCAATCCGCGATGGATTTGATGGACCGCTCGTCCGCAGGGTCGAGGCGGTACATCAGTTTTCCGCCATCGAAGTTCATACTTTTCAATTGTCGCGCCGTAAAGGAAGTGAATCGGTCATCAATCTCCCCTTCCACGCCGGCGTGCCCTCCCCGATTCATGCATCCGATCAGGACTTTGTCGTCGATCAGCGATGCTCCTCCGGTTTGCCGAACCAGCGCGTTGACAATCAGCAAGTCCTCCATGAAGTCGGTGGTCCCCATGATTCCGTCGCATCCGGGAGTCGTCAGCACCCGCAGCGCCCGGGCGAGATAACCGTGACGATCCCCCATGGCCAGGGTGTCGGGGCCCAACCCCGTTACTCTGCGGCCTGGGTGGTCTGTGGCCAAAATAACCAGCTTTCCGTCGAGGGTGAGGCGGGGTCTCTTCCGCCGATTTCGGGCTTCGGCCAGAATGATTTCCGGATTGTCGACTCGAACATCCGTGATCTTGTCAAAAAGTTTCCTGGGGAAAAAATCTTCCGGGCGAAAACAATAGTCCTTTGGCCGGTTGGCAGCAGCCGCCACTTCAGTACCCTCCTCTTGCGAAATCGGCAAAGCTCGATGGTGATTCATCATGCCAGGCAGATCATACCACCCGTCCGGTTTCCTTCACTAGCCCTGGGCCTGGATCGAAGCAGTTGTCCTGCGGCGATGAGACTTGACACGCCCACGTTAATTTATAGGATATGAGTTTGTGATGACCAAGTTGCATCGACACGCCTGATTTCATTTCACCGTCGGAGGGAGGGACTCAATCCTTGTCCAAGGCCCGAGCATTCATCGCGCACGGAGGTGGTCCGACCTCGGTTCTAAACGCCAGCTTGTTAGGAACGGTGCGGGAGGGCCACCTCCGATTCCGGCGGCTCTGGGCGGCCCACGGCGGACTGGCGGGATTGTTGCGAGGCGATGTCCTGGATCTGTTGGACGTTCCTTTGTCCCGCATCAAGCGCCTGGCGGACCAACCCGGATCGATGATCGGAAGCTTCCGCGGCGAGGTGACGGACGAACATATTGAGCGCATCATGGGGTTCTTTCGCCTTCATGATATCCGGCATTTCTTTTACGCGGGTGGGAACGGGTCAATGGGCACGGCTTTGAGAATCGCACGGGCGGCGGCCGCTCAGGGCTATGAGTTGACGACCATCGGCATTCCGAAAACTGTGGACAATGACATTTGTGAAACCGATCACTGTCCAGGTTTCGGGAGCGCGGCGCGCTTCGTGGCCACGGCGGTGAGGGAAGTCGGGCTGGATCAACGCGCCCTTCCCACCCTGATATCGATCATGGAAGTGATGGGCCGGAATGCCGGCTGGCTGGCCGCCGCGTCAATTTTGGCCCGAAGGCACAAAGACGATCCCCCGCATTTCATCTACGTTCCGGAGCGTCCCTTCAGCAGTCAAGAGTTTGTGGAACGAGTGGACCGGATTCTTCAGAGGCTGGGATGGGTGGTGGGAGTAGTTGCCGAGGGGATTCGGGATGCTTCGGGGGAGATGATATACGCCTCCCACGGAAGCAACATTGATGCGAAAGGCCGGCCTTTAGGTGGAGGCGTGGCCGCCGAGCTCGCGAACTTGGTTTCAAAGCAACTGAAAGTCCGCGTGCGCAGCGAAAAGCCCGGAGCCCTCTGTCGCGCTTTCGGCCCCTGCCGATCTTCGGTGGACGCCCAGGAAGCTTATGAAATCGGCCGGTTCGCCGTGGCCTCCGCCGTGGCGGGAAAATCCGAAGTCATGGTGGCCATGCGGCGGTGGGAGACCCGAAGGTACCGGGTGAGTTTGGTTTTGGTCCCGCTGGCCAATGTGAGCGAGCGCGAACGGTTCCTGCCGCGACGATATTTCCCCCGGTCGGCTGAAGTCTCGGAAGAATATCGCGACTACGTTGCACCGCTGATTGGAGATGACCTCCGGCCCCCTGAACATCTCTGCGGGCCGGGGAGCTGATAAGTGGTGAGCAAGGATCAAGAACTTTCATTCCGCTACGGCTCCGAGGTGCGAGTTATCTCCCTCGCCATCGACACGCCCTGCGAGACATTGCTGCCCAAGTCGCTTCCGCCGCTAAAAGACCCTGCTTGTGCGGTTCGCGAGGCCCTGGCACATCAAAGCGCGCGCCTCGGCGGCTAGGGCGTGATACGACCAGGTGGCTCTCACTTGATGTGAAGGCCACTGTTCCGGCCGAATCCCTCGGACCGGGAGAGCCCCCTGACTATCGAACGGCGTTGGGCATTAGATAGGTGTCCAACAGGTAGGCGAGCCTGACTCCGGCCTTCTTCAACTGTCCATTTTCGGTATAATCACCCCCATCGATTTCTCTCAGTCCACGCACCGCGCGCGAGGTGGCCATGGGATTCCGCAAAACGCTTACCTTCCTCACCTTGGCGACGACATTGGTCTTTGCCCTGTCTGTTTGGGCGCAGCAGAAGCCCTTCACCCAGGAGCAGGTCGTAAGCATGGTGCGGGACGGATTGGGAGACGAGTCGGGCGCCAAGCTGATCGAGCAGCGCGGGATTGATTTCGCCCCCTCCGAGGACTTTTACCAAACCCTCAAGGCCGCAGGCGCGAGCGAGGCATTTCTTAACGCCCTGCGCGCCGCCAAGCCGCCCGAGCCCGCCAGCGCCAAGAAGCCGCTGAACCAGGTCCAGGTTTTCGCCCTGCTGGCGGGCCAAGTGCCGAGCCACCGCGTCACCATGCTGGTCCAGGAACGCGGAATCGATTTTGAGCCCACGGATGACTACCTTCAGGAAGTTCGCTTGGCCGGCGGCGAGGACGAACTGATTAGCGCGCTCAAGGGTGCCAGAGTAACGATGCCGGAGCATTTTGACCCGGCGGCCACAAGCTGGCCGCTACCGACATGACGGCCTACGGCCTCGCGCTAGGCCTCGACTCCTAGTCCGTTGGGAAACCTCCCGGCTCTGCCGGGGAGGGAGTAGAAGTTTGACAGGTCCAGCAGTCAGCTTCACCATCCTTGCGATTGCGATGTACCGTCCACGCCGCTGACTAACGAGGCTTTGGTTTTGCTTCTGTTCGGTTGCGATCAGGCCCCTTTGAGGGGCAAGCAACCGTAAAGCCCCCGGCTTTGCCGGGCGATATTTACTTCGTTGCGGATGTCGCGGCGGAGTCCTTGACGTATTGCGTTCCGGGTATCAGCGAGATTCCGGTTTCATCAAATTGCAGCCCGCCTCCGCGAATCCGAAAGCCCGGCTTGACCAGCGTCCAACGGCCTGCGGGAAAACGCACGGTTCCGTTAACGGATGCTTCCTGCGCCGTGAGGGTCGAAAACACATATTGGGCGCCGGAGTAAATGGCTATGGACCCGCCGATCATCTGTCTTCCCTCACTTGAAAGAAAAAGGACCGGTTGGAGCAGAACAATCTCGGTGCCGTCCGATACGCCCCAAATTCTCTCTCCCGTTGCGGGCAGACGCGCACTGAAAGAAACCGGCGCGGGCTTAGGTTTGTTGTTCTGCCCCAGGAGCCAGGTTCCGGACTCGAAGCGAAGAGAATCATCCAGTTCGGAGGGCGCCAACTCCAACTTCACGGCGGCCTCGGCGGGTCCGCCAATCAGACCAGCCATACTCTCATTCATCGACATCATCCAGCCCATCGATTGCGTATCGTTGGCCACCGATTTCAAGGTGAGGGCGGCCTTCCCCAGCGCGGCTCGCACCTTCCAGTGCATGCCCGGTTTGGCGCCCGTTGCTGTCTTCCAGAGATAAACCTCGCCCTCTTTGCCCACAGTCTCCAGTGAGAGCGAAAGCGTTTGCCCCTTCGGAACCAGCATCCTGACCAGCGCGTCATCGCCGGAGAGAAACGCGTAATTCGCAGCCTTCTGACCATCCCCGTCGCTCGCGCTGGGGTCCGCGCCTGCCGCGAGCAGCGCCTGAGCGATGTCTGTGCGGTCCTGCTCGGCCGCGGACATAAGAGGTGTCCTTCCGCCCTCGGCCGCAAGCTTGGGGTTGGCGCCCTTTTCAAGCAAAAGCCTGACGGACTCCAGCTTGCCAGCATCCACTGCGGCGCGCAGGCCGGCGGAGAGGTCGGCATACTGCTTCACCAGACCATTGGGGTTCTCCAGTTCCCTCCTCATCGCAACGCTATTTCCTGCCGTCGCCAGCTTCGTCAGCTTCTCCGTACCCTGTATCGCCCAATTGCTACTGCAAGCGGTAGTCCCGTGCGCGGGATAAGGCACACCGTGCTTCAGCAGGTAATCTGTAACGTCGGACTCCCCACAACCGCAATGTGCGGCAGCTTTCAGCGCGGATTCTCCATTCTTCTCCATCGAGGCTCCGTGCTCGGTCAGCAGCTTGACGAAGTCCAGGCTGCACTGGCCAGCCGTCGACACCAATACCGCAACACCGTTGGCGTTCTGCGCGTCCGGCGAGGCGCCTTTGCGCAGTTCTTTCTCTGCCCTTCTTAGGTCGCCCTTGTTGATGGCATTGATCAGCTCTTTGTTCGAATCGGCCTGCACAGGGGAGCAAAGACCCAGGACCAATAAGACCGCCATGAACACAACTCTGCGTGAAATCTTCGACACGGCAAATCTCCTTTCTGCGAAGAAGCGCGTAGCTTCCCCGGTCATGTTGACGCGGAATCTACTTTTTCGCCTTAGAAATGCCAGAAAATGCAAAAGCATTCCGCTTCCTCGCGATGTGAACCAGGATTTCAATTTTGGCGTTTCTTGCCGCCTCATCCTTATCCGGTTGTTTCAGCAAGCCCCAATTAGTAGGATATGGGCATGCCGGCGGGTGGCGCATACATTGCTTTCTATGTATGCGTTCCCACCCACTCGCACCTGACGCTCACGCAATTGATTCTTGCCTTAGACAATGGCGTTGGCGCGGCAACGCAACAGTTTACTCGTCACGGCCGGCGTGCGCATACATAAAAACCAATGTATGTCACTTAGGGCCTTTGGCCCGCGAAACCCCATGAAAATGGGAAAAAGGTGTCAGGGAAAAAGGTGGGGGAAAAGGGTGTCAGCGTTGCCACCTCCGGGCCACACAACCTCAGGCGCCGTTCGAACGGGTGAATGCAATCACGAGATGCCGGGCTTGCCCTACCCGGCGTTCCGCAGGGTGAATGGGGAACGAGGGGATGGGTCGCCGCGGCGACTCCCCCTACGACGAAACACGCACGCTTCGCTGACCGACCGTATGACGCGCACGGAAATGGGCGATTCCGCGCTGTGCTGGTTCAATCCACCCTCTGCCCCCCCCGCTTATCGGTCCGATCAGACCGTACCGTCGGAGTTTCCAATCTGCCAAGTTGACAAATCGGACCGCGAACCGGACCTCATGAGCCGCGAAGGAAATTAGCCGAGGCTAGAATTTCACCCTGTGAAAACCTCGGGGATGGCGATCTGCAATTTGACCGGTTTAGTGGCGTTTCCCCACTCCAGGGCGATTTTTCTGGCCTATGGCATGGCGAGTGCTCGCCACGTATCCGGAGTTTGGCGCCAGCGCCAAATGGCGCACCACGGCTAGTTGTCAGGGTCCAGGCGCCACGGCAGTGGCTAGTGCCTGGTGGTTAGTGGCTAGACATCGACCACTGACCTTTGGAAGCGTGTCAAGGCAGTAATCTGAGTGGATCGTTGATTGCCGGCCACTAGCCACCAGCCACTAACCACTAGCCACTGGAGGTTGCCATGTCACTCATCAAGAAACCCGAAATGACCGAGAAGAAAGTGGCCACGAATCGGCGGAACCAGAGCCTTCAGTGAAAACCGCGGCTCTCCATTATGTACTAGAAATAAAAGAGAGTTAGCTGTTTAGAGTAAAAATGTCTTAAAACTCTAAGACCATTAAAATAGAGTGAGTTAGGCTGAAATGTGGGATCCAAGGCGAAAAAGTTGGCGCGGCTCTCCATTATGTATAAGAAATTAAAGTAATTAGCCATGATTAGCGTAAATCTCGAAAAAATCTATGTTATTGAAATTAAAATAGTTAGTTTATCTTAGCGGGTGAGGGTCAAGAAAAAAAAGGGAAATAAAAAAACGAGGCTGACATTCCGTAAGTTATTGAAAACAAATATAGAAAAATGTATGTTTCTAGCCTCTCCATTATGTTGATGAAAACATGTGAGTTAAACTGTTATCTCCATTATGTTGATGAAAAGAAATGCAGTTAATAGAAATGTCAGGTGTCAGGCCCCATCCCCCAAGATGGCTGCTTGGCAGTCTGCGCATAAAGCCGAGAGGGTCCGGTCAGCGGAAAATATGGCCGCGCTGATGGCACCGCGGGATCATCAGTTTGCGCACCTGCAAAGCCTGGAGGACTCCTGCTTGCGCCGGATGTGGCGCCTTATCAACGCCTTCGGGAAGGTCCGGCAGGGAAAACTGGAAAACCAAAAAATAAAAAAAGTACGTTCAAAGCCGGAATGTATATGAAAACAAACAAATCTCGGACAAAATGCCTGTGAAAAAATCGGACATTTACTACAAAAACTCGGACATTTACTCCAAACCAACACGAATTTTGCAGAAAAATTCAGAATTTGGCGGACAATTCAGCTTGATTGACACTTTTAGAGCGGGTTTTGTGCAAATATTCGCGCCGAAGATTATCCTCAGCACTTTAGGACTGCCACGCGGCTGCTGGGATGACCTGCTTCAAACCCTGTCGGCCTTGAACATCAAGCCGGTGGTCCATGACCAGCGCAACTCTGGCCAGCCGCTGAAGGCGACGTTTCAGGGTGAACTGCGTCCCGAACCAACCGTCGCTGCCCAGGCCATGCTCGCCCAAGACATGGGAGTACTGGCCGCCACAAGGGCGTTCGGCAAGACCGTGGTGGCCGCGCGGCTGATCGCTCAGCGCGGCGTCAATACGCTCGCATTGGTGCATCGACGGCAATTGCAACAGCAATGGGTCGAGCGACTTTCCGCCTTCTTGGGAATGCCGGTCCGCGCTATTGGCCGGTAAGAAGGCAACAGGAGATCAAGCAAACGCCGAGAATGGACAATTGGAGTATGATAGCCCCGACTGAAGAGCTGAGTCGGCGGCCCGTGAGTCGTCTGGCTGAATGAGGTGGATACGGTGAGACAATGGGGAGTTCCCAGGCTGGATGTCTGGGTTGTGGCTGCTGCCACCGTAATCGTTCTGGGGCGGGGCGCAGCGCAGCGCGGCTCGGTCGCCGCAGGTTTGGCGTTTGCTCAGCAACTGGCAACTGCCCACACCACGGGTTCTTCGTTATCCTCCAGCCCTGACGATCTGAAGCTGGCTGCGATTACGGTCGACTACCCGGCGGAAGGATCGATCTTCCCGCCGGGGATCACACCGCCAACGTTCCTCTGGCGTGACTCTTCGATCAGCGCCTCCGTGTGGACGATCGATGTGGCGTTCGCCGACGGCGCGGTGGGGATTCGGGCGCAATCGGCGGGCGAGCGGTTGCGCATCGGAGAGATCGACCCGCAGTGTGTTTCCGCCACCAACGCACTGCCCAAGCTGACACCCCAGCAAGCTGCGGCTCGAACCTGGATTCCGGATGCGGCGACCTGGGAGGAGATCGAGCGACACTCCACGGAGCATCCCGCCACCATCACCATCACCGGATTCCAGGACGAGCATCTGGGCCTCCGCACTTCCCGCGGGGCGGTGAGGATTCAAACCTCGAGGGATCCGGTAGGAGCGCCGATCTTCTTCCGCGACGTGCCCTTGATGCCCGCGGAGACGGAAAAAGGGGTAATCAAGCCGCTGGCCCAGAGCCTTCTGCCCCTCGTTGCCTGGCGGCTGCGTAACATCACCGAACCCCGCAGCCGTCTGCTCCTGACCGACCTTCACACCTGCGCCAACTGCCATTCGTTCTCCGGCGACGGCAAAACCTTGGGGATGGATATCGACGGCCCTGCCAACGACAAGGGGCTATACGCGCTCGCCTCGATCAAGCCGGAAATGGCCATCCGCAATCAAGACGTGATCTCGTGGAGTTCCCTCCGGGATGAGACGCTGACGCCCTCGCGAGTCGGTTTCATGTCGCAGGTTTCGCCGGACGGCAGGTATGTCTTGACCATGCTCCGGGGGTTGGATAAAGGCGGCTACACCTACTTCGTTGTGAATTTCAAGGACTACCGCTTCCTCCAGGTGTTTTATCCGACGCGCGGCACCCTAGCGTGGTACGACCGCACCACGGGCCAAAGGCGGGCCTTGCCGGGCGCGGATGATCTGCGCTACGTGCAAACGGATGGCGTCTGGAGCCCGGATGGCAAATACGTGGTCTTTGCCCGGACGGAAGCGAAGGAGCCTTACATCGAAAGTCAGAAGCTGCCCGACCATGCCAACGACCCGGAGGAGGCCCAAATCCAATACGACCTCTACCGGATCCCCTTCAACGACGGCAAGGGCGGCCAGCCGGTGCCCATCGCGGGCGCTTCCCACAACGGCATGAGCAATACCTTTCCCAAGGTCTCGCCCAATGGCCACTGGATCGTCTTTGTGAAGTGCCGCAACGGGCAGTTGATGCGCCCCGACAGCCAGCTCTACATTGTGCCCGCGGAAGGCGGCGTGGCGCGACGAATGCGCTGCAATACTCCGTTGATGAACTCCTGGCACAGCTTCTCGCCCAACGGCCGCTGGCTGGTTTTCTCCTCCAAGAGCCGTTCGCCTTACACGCAGCTCTTTCTGACGCACCTGGACGAGAACGGCAATGACAGCCCCCCCATCCTGATTGAGAACGCCACAGCGGCCAACCGCGCGGCGAATATTCCGGAGTTTGTGAATATCCCTGCGGACGGGATGACGAAGATCGACGTGCCCGCCGCCGAATCGTACCGTCATTTTGACTTGGCGACAGACCTGGTGGCCAAGGGCCAGCTTGATGCGGGTATCGCGGAGTGGCAGGAGGTTCTGGAACTGGATCCTCGCAATGCCAAGGCCCACAACAACCTCGGGGCCGCGCTGTTGCGGCAAGGAAACTTCGACCAGGCGATGACGCACTTCCAGAAGGCACTGGAATTCGATCCCGAATTAAGCCAGGCCCAGGGCAATTGGGGAATTGCGTTGTTCTGGGAAGGAAAGCTCGACGCCGCGACCGAGCATCTCCAGAGGGCGGTGGAGCTCAAATTCGAAAACGCCAAATTTTACGAGACATTCATTTCCAACCTGCACCTGCCGGCGAGCCCCCCGCAAACGGGCCTTAAGCTGGAGGATGCTCGTCCCCAGGCGGGGGAGGGGACCCTCGGCAATGCCGCCCTGCCGAAGCGTGAAGGGCTTGATGCCCAGTACCGGCAAAGCCTTAATGCGGTGCTCGCGTACATTATGGCGTCGGATGATCCCGCCCGCCTGGCGGTGAGGGAAGAAGAGGCGCCGAATCAGCCGAACCGGCGGGAACCACCGGACGTCCTCCACGCCCCCAGCGCTTCCCCCGGTTTTGCTCCGCCCGGCGGCGAGCGCCCGGAAATCGAGAAGCTGATCGCGGATTTGGATATTCCGCGGCTGCGCCTACTCGGCGAACAAGAAGAGGACCCTGACGAGAGCTTTGCGGCCCAGCGGCAGATTCTCCTCATCTTCCTTCATACTTTGGAGGCTTCCAACATCTTGCTCGGACAGAAGAGGAACGCACAGGCCCTGGCGTGCCTTGAAATTGCGGCCCAGGCTGCGCCGAGGAACCCTTACATCGCCTATGACTTGGCCAGAGCGCAGGCACTCAACCATCAGCCCAGGAAAGCTCTAATAACCCTGCAAGCAGCCATGGAGAAAGGCTTCAACAACGCCGATCAGGTGGAAGGAGATCGCGCCTTCGAAGGTCTTCGCACCGAACCGGATTACCAGAAAGACCTCGCCAAGATGCGCGGCAAGCCGCAAACCGTATCTGCCCCTTGATCGAGATCCTTTTATACCATTCGATCGGAATCGAAAATCGCGATGGTCTTGAGGTCGATCCGCAAAGCGCGAGAAAACGATGAGGGCTTCGGGTATCGATAGGCTTCGCTCAGCGCCTCCGGCGCGCGAATGGCCTTCTTGCGAATCGGCTTTCCTGCTTTTCCGCTAAGGTGTTGGGATCGGGTCTCAAGTGTTTTCACGACGTGCACCTCGATACGGCTAGATTTTTGGCGAACCACAGAATTCGTTACAGATGGCTTAAGGCGTCAGGGTTACGGTCGTC
>Ga0326728_10005810_pt1 | contig 34048 bp, 31 predicted proteins | sample MB3enrmetagenome_FD_207602 | JGI IMG/M metagenome (GOLD analysis project Ga0326728, IMG submission 207602) | Lab enriched peat soil microbial communities from McLean, Ithaca, NY, United States - MB31MN | ecosystem: Environmental > Terrestrial > Soil > Wetlands > Peat | place: USA: New York...
AGAGACGTCCGCGGCGTGGAGATTGGCCCCGCTGGGTGGCGCCCTTATTCGACAGGAATCTCGATTTTGTCGCCGGGGAGAGGTATCTGCAGGTTCTGGTCGGCGGGGCTGCGCACCTGGCCGGCGGGGAGCGGGTGCAGTTTGAACAGCACCAGCAGGTTCCGGTCCGGATCGTCGAAGGCGCGAAAGCTGGCTACCTGCTCGAGCGAGAAACTGCTGTGAATATCCTCCAGGGTGCCGGGGTCGAGATCGTTCCAAGTCGCAAACCAGCCGGGCCGATAGAAGGCGACTTTAGCGGGCAGATCCGGCATGGAGCCGCCGGGGGCTCCGAAATCGTCGCACAGGGCGGGCAGGTGCGTGACCAGGGTAATCTGGTCGCCGCTGATCGAAAGCAGCAGGCGATTGCCGTTGGGGTGCTTGTCGATGTACTGGGTCAGCCGGGTGGCGGCATCCACAAACGTATACTCCGGATGGATGGCAAAGTCCAGGGTCCAGGCGCCGTTGACGGCGGCTGCCAGCGCTGCCAGTCCGATGAGAGCCCAACCCAGAAGTAGTGTTGCGGGCCGGCGCGCGGCCGGCGCGTGCATGGGGGCGGTGTCGCCAAGCAGCGCCTCAGCCCCCTGCGCTACCAGGAAGAAGCAGAAGACCGCCACGACGGCGAAGTAGCGCGGCTGAGGATGGTTCTGGCAGGTCATGAAGAGAATGCAGCCAGCGACGGCCAGGATCGAGGCTCCGAAAACGGGATCCAGGAGGAGGTTGCGAGCACCACCGGTGCGCCAGGCCAAAGCCGCTCCCAGAACCACCAGCCCCGCGAGTGGAATGAGGATGTGGTCCACCCACAGCCCGCCGTGGAACGACCACCAGAAGCTGATCAGCGGCCAGTAGAGCTCCGGCGGCTTGTCCCACCGGTTCACGATGAACAGGTACTTGTAGTCGGGAAGCAGGCCGGAGCGGGCCAGGAGCGCCAGCCACAGGCCATACGCGACCGCAAAGGCGCCCGCCGCGGACAGCGCGCAGCGCACAAGGAGTTTCCGGCAGCGCCAAGGCGGCAACAACATCGCCCACCCCAGCGCCGGAAGCAGAAAGACGGCGGTAGTCTTGGTGAGCGTCATCAGCGCAAAGAGCAGGCCGATCCAGAGCGAAGCCCGTACCGGCCGGCGCAACCGGGGCAGCCGCACAGCCAGGTTCAGCGCTCCCAGCGTGAACGCAGTCACCATCGGCTCCAGAATGGCCAGGCGGCTGAAGCAGTAAAGGAAGGGGCTGGTCACGAGCAGCGTCAGGGCCATCAGCGCCATCCAGCGCGAACCCCGGGACCGGAGCAGCAGGTAGCTCAATAGCAGATTGGCAAAGAAGAACGCCACCGCCAGCCCGCGGGCGGCCTGGACTGTGACCCCGGTAAAGAAAAACACCACCCACTCCAGAAAGGGCCAGGCCGGCACCGCGGGCGCGGGATTGAAGTCCCCCGGCAGATACCAACTCCCAGTCAGGTGCGCCCGGATGGCCGCATTCCCATACCAGCCCTCATCGGTGTATTTGGCCCAATCCATGTACCACGGCGAATGGTTGGGAAAATCCGCGCGCAGATGGAACGCGTGCAGAACCGCAAAGCCCCCGATCAGGACCAGCCAAAAGGCGTAAAGCCAGCGCTTGGAGGAGTTGGTCAATGCTCGTCGCTCTCCTAAGAGGACTCCTGAAAGAGGCGGTCGCGGGAAAGTCTCCAAGAAACCGGAAACCTGCTCGATAGGGATAGAAAACGCCTTGAAAGTAGTGGCTTGAGTATATCGTGGCCGGCCAAAGCGAATCGCCTCGGCTGGAGCCGCTGCAACGGTCTTAGCGCCGAACGCGCCCGCCGCCAGGGCGAATCCCTAGCACCTGACCCCTGTTCCCTGATCCCTGTTCCCTGCTCTTGCGCTATTCCAGGTTCTGAACCGTGGCTCCCTCGGAGGGTTTCACAACAAACTGGTCGTCGCCCAGCGGCGGATTCTCTTTCACGCCTTCCACCGTCAGAACGATCTGAATCTCCTCCACCGGCCGTTTGATGACGATCGAGGAAGGGTAGGCGGCCGCATCGAAATCCCGGTAGCCGGAATAGAAGACCTGGGTCTCCACATTGCCCTCACTGTCGTATATATCTTCCTGATAAGGCTGGAGATCGTTGCGATTGAAGGTGACCGCGCGGACCGGCGTCAACTGTCTGCTACCCGGCTTGGGCTTGCTGATGCTCAGGACGTATTCGGGGACGGTGTACAGGTGCTTCCTGGCCGCGTCTTCCACTGTCTCCGAGTCCGCCACCACGGAGTACACATCGTCCGGCTCCAATCCGTGCACCACCATGGCGTCGAAAAAGAACCCGGGGCGCAAATTCTCCAGCGCATTGACCGACTTCTTCTTCAAAGAGTTGGAGCCGCGAATGGTCTTCTTCTGGAGAGGGATGGAGAGAGTGAACTCCTTGCCGTCGCTGGCCATGTCGAAGACGCGCACGCCAAGATCCTGGCCCACGACGCGCAGCATGGCCGGCTTGCGCATCAGGATCCATCCGCGGAGCGTGGGATAGTCCTTGGCCACGCCTTCCTTGGTCTTGATCACGCTGGCCTGAATCTCGACGGTGGCTGTGAGGGTGTTCAGCGCCTCCCAGCGCCGGTTGAGCCGCGCCACGAGTTCCTCCGGCGTGGCCGTCTGGACAATCGATGGCGCCTTGGGTACCGGCAGCTTGCGCGTGGTGGGGAAAAGCGAACAGCCCGCAAGCAGGAGGGGAAGAAACAGCGCTCCAACGGACGCCAGGCGGCTTCGTGCTCTCATCGGCCACCTGCCTTCTTCACGGCCTGGCGGTAACCGGCTACGTTTCGCTCTTGCTCATCCAGGGTGCGGGCAAACAGTGACCTTCCCTGTGGATTGGCTCCGGCAGCCACAAAATACAGATAATCCGTCTTGGCCGGCTCCATGGCCGCGCGCAGCGACCGGGCGCCGGGATTGGCCACCGGGCCCGGCGGCAGGCCGGTGTGCAGATAGGTGTTATAGGGCGTATCGAGGCTCAAGTCGCTCTGGTGGATTGCGCCCCGCCAGCGTCCCTCAAGCTCCAGTCCGTAGATCACTGCGGGGTCGGTCATTAGGGGCATGTTCTTAGCCAGTCGATTCGTGAAGACGCCGGCCACCAGCGGCCGCTCCTCATCCACCGCCGTCTCCCGCTCCACCAGTGAAGCCATGGTCACCACCGCGTGCACGTTTTCCTTCAATCCCAGTTGGCTGGCCACCGCTCGGAAGCGCCGCACCATGGTCGCGCAAATCTGCTCCGGGCCCGCCTTGCGCGGAAAGCGATAGGTGTCTGGAAACAGATAGCCCTCGAGGCTCTTCGCCTGGGGGTCCAGATCGGCCACCAGTCCCGTCTCCTTCACCGCGGCGTCCATAAACTCCTGCCGCGCGCCAAACCCCGCCTGCTCCAGCCGGGTCGCGATTTCAAAGATGCTCTCGCCCTCTGGAATGGTCACCGTTCTCGTAAGAACATCCCCGCGCACGATGCGCGCATAAACCTCGGTCACCGGGGCCGGGTGATCGAACCGGTACTCGCCCGCCCGCAGCGTACCCTTCTTGAACCAGCGCAGCAGATCGAAGGCGTACCGGCTGCGCACCACGCCCGCTGCTTCCAACTGCTGGCCGATCCGCGCCGTGGAAGAACCGGGCATCAACTCGACGAAGGTTTCGCTGCGCGGCCCGAAGGGCGTCAGAAGCAGCCAGACCGCCGCGCCGGCCGCAAGGAGAGCCACAAGAAAAGCCGCCTTCAGGACACCAGCCGCGCCAGAACTCGTCTTCTTCCTGCTTCTCCTCGTGCGGCCCGCCATTCCCTGCAATCGACCCTTCATCCATTGTAACGACTTCAAGAATCCCCGCGAGGACTCCCTGCCTTTGATTGTATCGGTTCAGTTGGCTGCGCGTTCGCCGGGCGTCCACGGGAGAACCGCCTCAGCCGCTCATCGGCTCGAGTCTTCCGCCCTTAAGCAGGAAACGCTCTCCGCGCCAGACGATGGTGTTTCCGGCAAAGCCGCCTGCCCAGACACACATGGCGATCAGGTCGCGCAGGGGCAAAAGCCACAGACTGGGAAGAACCTGGCGATCGCCGAGCACTTCGGCGCCGACCGTCATGGCCAGGGCCAGGCGTAGAAAGAAACTCAACCCCAGGAGCCATAAACTCAACAGGCTCATGCCGCTGGCCAGCACATTGAGGAGGGCCAGCACGAGGCCATGGGTAAAGAGAAGGCCCGCGTATCCCCAGGGGCGGGCGTCGCGCACGGTGCGGGCCCAGCGCAACTGATGATGGAAGAAGCTGCGCCAATCATAAGCGGGGATAGCTGTTTCAACCACCTCGGCCGCGAGCGCCACGCGGTAGCCGGCCCGGGCGATGCGCGCGCCCAGTTCGTAGTCGTCGGCCAGATGGTCCACCAGCGGCAAGAGGCCGCCGATCCTGTCCAGCGCCTTTCGGCTCATTGCCAGCGTGGAGCCGAGCCCGAAGTGAAGGCCGCCTTCCATCATCCTGGAGAGCAGTACGCCGGCCTGGAAGTCGGTGGCGATGCCCAGCGCCTCCAGCCGCGAGGGCAAGGTGCGATGGGCGCGGCCGCGGTAGAGAGCGGTCACCAGGCCGACCTCATTGGGAGCCTTGGCGCGATCCGGCGCAGGCGGAAAATCATCGGATGGAGGAGCGAAGTGAGCCATGATCCGCTCCAGGTAGCGCGGAGAGACAGTAATGTCAGAGTCGTTGATGAGAAGGTAATTGTAGCGGGCGTGGGCCGCAAGCTGGACCAGGGTACTGACCTTGCCGTTCGCTCCCAGGCGGGTGGGGCACCGGATCAGCTGAATGGAGCGAGCGGGAAACTCCTGTACAAGCTGTTCGACGACAGCGGCGGCGGGATCGGTGAGCGAGGATACGCCGAAGAGCAGCTCCACATCGCCCGCGTAGGTCTGGCGGCAGTGGCTGCGGAAGGCGTCGATCATGCCGGGGTCGAGGCCATGGAGGGATTTCAGGATGCTGATGCCAGGGGAGAACGCTGCCGGCGGGGCGTGGCGAACGGCCAGAATGGCGCGCGCCGCCACCATGGCGGCCAGGAGGTAGCCCATGCCGGCCAAGGCCAGCACCGTGGTGAAGATCGCGACGGATTGCGCCAAGAGGCTTGACATTCCTGGGGTCAGTGTAGCGGACGAAGGCCCGGCATCAACCAACAGGGACTTGTGACCGGGGATGCGGGAACGGCAGGTTGGCGCATTAAGCGCAGCGACTCCGGGTTGCCGGCGGCCGGGGCGCACCGAAAAGGGGGAGGGCTCAGCGCAATAAGGGTGCGAGCACCAAGGTGCGTACGGAACGTGCCCGCGGGAGACAAACGAGGGCTGAGATTGATCCCAGCCCTCGTTTGTGTTTGCTAGACTCTGCCGGAATCCGGGCTGGAGGTCAGACGGGCTGCACGTCGGCGGCCTGCCATCCCTTGGGCCCCTTCACCACGTTGAACTGCACGGCTTGCCCTTCCTGCAAACTCTTGAAACCACTAGAGTTGATTGCAGAGTAGTGCACAAATACATCTTCGCCGTTCTGACGCGAGATAAAGCCGAAGCCCTTCGCGTCGTTGAACCACTTCACAGTGCCTTGTTCCATTTTGCTCGTGTTTCCTGAATTGAATTGCGCTGGATGAATCGGAGCGACCACTGGCAGAATCTTGCTTGGTTGGGCGAGTTGCTGCTCACGCCCGGTTCGGCTCTAACGCTGACGACAGTGTACCATTCCTCTCCGAAATTCGCTGCATGAATTCTCGCCTCTCGTCTCGCGCGGCTTCCTTGGTGCCCAGAGGGGCCAGAATGCGGTACGATGGGACGATCCGGGTGCGGAAAGATGAAAGACTCGTTGGCCCCAATTAACGTGGCCGTTGACTCCGTGGCCTTCTTCGTTGGAATGGTCGCGTGGGGGTATGGCGTCTGGCTTCCCCTTCTTCTCGTACTTGCTATTTGCATGGTGAATGTTCCAGTCGGGGCCTCGGTCTTACTTCTTTCGCTCTTCACGGCGGTATTTGTTCCGCTCGGAATACTCCTGAAATGGCTGGCGAATGGGCTTATCCTGCGCAAACGGGTCCGGACAGGTTTGTCCATCTTGGCCCTTGCATTCTTGGGCTTCACAACCGGGTTTGGTCCTTTATTAACGAAGAGTCAGCCGGCCCTGGATCGCCCTGATGAATGCTTAGTAGGAATCGCATTCCTGTCCGCGGCCGCGGTCGCGGCGCTGGGCCTGACAAAGCGTGCGAGAGGAATCGATGGGTAGCGTTACAATCAAGGACTTCGAGGAAACGTTGAACCGGCTCCTCGGCCTCTTTACCGATTGGCTCTCCGCTGCCTTGCACCCGATAGGAAAATGCCAGAGCCTTCTCTCGGCCCCGACCGAAGAGGGGAGGCTCCGCGAATCTATGAGCCTCTGGGCGGTCTCTTTCGTTATTTCCGTGGCCGTATTCTTTCCCCTCTACCACCCATATGGAATTGGACTGGCTAGCCTGGAGTTCCACCTGTCCGTCATTCTCTACCTTACTCTCGGGTTGATCGCCTCCGGTTTTGCCATCCAGTTTGGTCTGAAAATCTATGGAATCAGGGCTCCGTTTTCCGAAGTTGTGGCGATCTATACCGCGTTTGTGATGTGCTACCAGCCGCTGGTGAACTTGCTATGCTACTTCGGATACCTTCGCTTCTTCGCCCTCTTGGGCTCCGCAAAAGCCCAAGGACTCGATCTGGGTCAGACAATTGGCTTTTTTAAATCTCAGGCAGTGATTCTTGCCAGGCGGCAGGATCTCGCATACATCGCCTCGAAAATCAGCTCTTGGCTCCTCCTCGCTGGAAGCTGCCTGAGCTCGTCTTTTATGGTGTCGACGGTCGCGGAAAGGTACTCAGTACCCAAGGTCAAGAGTTTCTCCGCGTTTGCATTTGCGATGACGATCCTCCTGCCGCCCATAGCGTTGATTGAGGGTCTACTCGTTGCATATACGGAGTACGTATTCATTTCTGTCGGCGGAACAAGCGCCCTGACCCATTGAGACGGCACGATTGGCTCCCACCGACTGATTCATGCGCCTCCGGCTGTGATACTGTGAGAGGTCGTTATGCCCGTCGATCCCGTCCCCGGCCTGTTGCCGCGCGCCACCGAGGCGCTGGAGGCGGAGTTCGCGGCCTTGCCTGACTTTACGCCGGCGTTGGAGAGCGCGGCCGATACGGCGGCGATGGCCCGGGTTCTGGAAGCGGCGGCGCGACGGCTGGGAGACAACTACCCTTACTTCCATCCTCTTTATGCCGGGCAAATGCTCAAGCCGCCCCATCCGCTGGCGCGGGCGGCCTATGCGCTGGCCATGAAGATCAATCCGAACAACCATGCGCGCGACGGCGGGCGGGCGAGCTCGGAGATGGAGATCGAGGCCGTAGCCGGGATCGCGGGAATCTTCGGCTGGACTGAGTTCCTCGGCCACCTGACCTCGAGCGGCACCCTTGCCAACCTGGAGGCGCTTTGGGTGGCCGGGCAGTCGGCGCCGGGGCGGCGGATAGTAGGCTCCCAGCAGGCGCACTATACGCACGCGCGCATCTCGGCCGTATTGAAGCTGGAGTATGCGGAGATTGCCACGGACGGCCGCGGCCGCATGAGCATGGAAGCGCTGGAGGCGGAGCTGCGCCGGGGCGATGTGGGCGCGGTGGTGGTCACGCTGGGCACAACGGCCACGGGCGCGGTGGATCCGCTGGATGAGGTGCTGCGGCTGAGGGAGCGCTACGGGTTCAGAGCGCATGTGGATGCGGCCTACGGCGGCTATTTCCGGCTGATTCCAGAGGAGCTGGAGGAACCGGCGCGGCGGGCTTACGCGGCCATGGACCAGGCCGATTCGATCGCCATCGATCCCCACAAGCACGGGTTGCAGCCCTATGGGTGCGGATGCGTCTTGTTTCGCGACCCGGCGGTGGGGCGCTTCTACAAGCACGATTCGCCGTATACCTACTTCACTTCAAAGGAGTTGCACCTGGGCGAGATCAGCCTGGAGTGTTCCCGTGCCGGAGCTTCGGCGGTGGCGCTGTGGGCCACTCAGCAGCTTCTGCCGCTCGTGCCGGGAGGCGAGTTTGCCCATGGGCTGGCTCGCTGCCGTTCGGCGGCGCTGGATCTCGACCGGCGCTTGCGCCAGGATGAGAATGGCCGTTTTCAACCGCTTGCCGCCGGTGCTCCGGAGCTGGATATTGTGGTATGGAAGGTGAATGCGGAGACACCGCGGCGGGCCTCGGAGTTGGCGCAGAGAGTTTTTATGGCCTGCGCCGCGCGGGATTTGCACCTGGCTCTTGTAGAATTGCCGCTGAGGTGGTATCGCCCCGCGGCTGGCGTTCCACCTGTGGCAGGTGAAGACGCCGGAGCTGAAACCGGAGCGGTCACCTGTCTGCGCTCGGTGCTGATGAAGCCGGAGCATGAAGCCTGGCTGGACAGGATTTGGGAGCGATTGACGGCCGCCTTTGCGGAAATAGAGGGAGACTAGGGACGATGGCCGATTCGGGTGTGAATAGGTTTGGCGAAGAAAACGTTCTCATTCACGGTGGGGATTGTTTGGTGACTTTTCTTCCCCGCCTGGGAGGCAAGATCGCCTCCATTCGCGTTGGCGATCATGAACTGCTGCAAGTTCCTCTTGCGCCGTATGGGCCGCGCACCCAGACCATGCGCTTCGAAGAGGGCGACGCCAGCGGCTGGGACGAGTGTCTGCCCTCGGTTGCCGATTGCACCGTGGACACCGCTGCCGGCCCGGCAGAGGTTCCGGATCACGGGGATCTGTGGCGGGTTGAGTGGCAGCCGGTTGCAACCAGCGCCAACTCGGCAACCCTCTGTGGAGAATGCTTCTCGCTTCCCCTGGCGCTGGAGCGGGCGGTCGCGCTGACCGGGACGGACAAGGGCTGGAAGTTGAGCGTGGATTACAAGGTCACCAATACCGGCAGCTTTCCGGCGCCGTGGTCGTGGTGCGCTCATACTTCGTACGCGGCGCAGGCGGGAGACCGCGTCGTGCTGCCGGAATCAATCACGACGCTGCGCCTGGAGGGTTCCGGCGGCGGCAGGCTGGGCAAGGGCGGCGATCGGGTGAGCTGGCCCGTGGCTGCGCTGGCCGGTGGCGGCACAACCGACTTGAGCGTGGCGCTCGGGCCGGAGACGGGCATCGGCGACAAGCTTTTTGCCGGACCGCTCGCGGCGGCGGAGAACTGGTGCGTGCTGGAGCGGCCCAAGGCGGGCCTGCGCATCAAGGTGAGCTTCGATCCCGCGGCCACGCCGTACCTGGGAATCTGGATCTGCCACGGCGGCTGGCCGGACCGGCCGGGAACCAAGCAGACCTGTTTCGCGCTGGAGCCGTCCACGGCTCCTGTCGACTCGCTGGCCAAGACCGGGCCGTGGTCTCTCGAACTGGCTTCGGGCGAATCCTTTTCCTGGCCCATGGTTGTTGAGATTGAATCCATTTAGTGGTGAACTTGAATGCATGATCCTGCAGTTTTACGTTCGATGCACCTTGCTCGCTTCCAGGCGGAGCCGGCGATCTTTGTTGCGCCCGGCCGCGTCAACCTTATCGGCGAGCACACCGACTATGCCGAGGGCTTTGTCATGCCCGTGGCTATCAACTTTGCCACCCTCGCGGCCATCTCGCCGCGCTCCGACGGCAAGATCGTCATCTGGGCCGAGAACTACTCGGAGGAGAGGACCTTCGACGCCGCCGCACAGCCCGTGGCCGGCAACCACTGGAGCGATTATCCGATGGGCGTTGTCTCCATCCTGGCCGGGGAGGGCCACAAAATTCCCGCCTTCAGCCTGAGCCTGTGGGGCGATGTGCCGCTGGGATCGGGGCTGTCGAGCTCGGCGGCTCTCGAGGTGGTGACGGCGCTGGCCGTCCTGTCGCTGGTTGGAGGCAGCTATCCGGGGCCCGTGCTGGCCCGGCTCTGCCAGCGCGTGGAGAACGAATTCGTGGGCGCCAACTGCGGCATCATGGATCAGTTCATCTCCGTCAACGGCAAGGAGAATCACGCTCTGCTGCTGGACTGCCGCGACCTCAGCTTCCGCCTGGCGCCGATTCCCGCCAACGTGACGCTGGTCATTGCCAATACCATGGTCAAGCACTCCATTGCAGGGGGCGATTACAAGACCCGCCGGGCCGAGTCCGAGGCCGCCTGCGCGATCATCAATGGCCACCGCGGCGGAGTGCCGTTTCTGCGCGACGCGACGCTCGACGATCTCGCCAAATGGGGCCACGAGATGGAGCCCAAGTCCTACCTGCGCGCCAAGCATGTCATCACGGAAGACCTGCGCACCGTGGCTGCGTCGGAGGCCTTGTTGAAGGGCGACATGAGAGAAGTGGGCCGTTTGATGGCCGAGGCGCACATCAGCTACAGCAAGGACTTCGAGGGCAGTTGTGAGGAGGCCGACCTTATGGTCGATCTGGCCAACGATTTGCCGGGGCTGATCGGCGCGCGGCTCACCGGCGGCGGCTTCGGCGGTTGCACCGTAAATCTCGTTGAGCAGGATCAGGCCAAGGCCTTTGCCGAGGAACTGGGCCGTCGTTACGCTGCCAGAACAGGAATCGTGCCCCAGATTCACATCTGCCACGCCTCGGACGGCGCTCACCGGATCGGATAGCCGTCTACGAACTTCAGCCGGGGGAAGCTGGCATGCCGGGCTTGGAAAAACCGGCTTCCACCCAGGAATCAAGTTATCCTGTTCTGGCAACCCGAGCAGCCTCATGCCAACCAACTTTCAACTTTTCGGTCCGGTGCACCTTCTCATCCTCGGTGCGGTCCCTCTTCTTGGGGCACTTCTTGCGGCAGTCCAGCGGCGTCTCCCGCCCGGATTCAAAGGTCTGCGAATCGGCTTGGGGGTGGTGATCGTTCTGGACTTCGCGGTGTATTGCGCTTACCAGGCCGCGCACGGCCAACTTGCGTTTCCCGATCGTCTTCCTCTGGAACTCTGCGATGTCACGCAGTTGCTTGTCATCCTTGCGCTGCTCACTCTCCATCGGGCAATCTGCGATCTGGCTTACTACTGCGCATTGGCTGGAGCTTCGATGGCCCTGCTCACGCCGAACCTGCTGGAGCGCTTCCCTTCCTTCTTGACCGTTCAGTTTTTTGTCGGCCATGGCCTTGATGTGGCCGGCGTTTTGTACCTCGTGTGGTCCAGGCAGGCGCGGCCCCGGCCGTGGTCGGTCGGCAGGGTGATGGTGGCGCTGAACATCTATGCCGCCGTCGTAGGCACATTCGATTTCCTCTTCAAGACCGACTATATGTACCTTTGCGCCAAGCCACAAAATGTGTCGCTTCTCACTTTTCTTGGACCATGGCCCTGGTACATCGTGACTACGGAAGGTGTTGCATTGGGCCTCTTCCTGCTGCTGTATCTTCCCTTCCGGCCATCCGCCGCGCGCCTCCGGGTGCGCGTTTGAGACCTCTTCCCTGCCAGGCGTGCTGACGCGGTTTCTTCGGTGCCGGCGATCTCATCCAGACCGGCTTTCTGCCCGGGGTCTGAAACTGTGCCGCGAATTCCAATCCGCCACGCTTCGGAGAATGGTTGCTCACCGGCTTGGAAAATGAATCCTTCCCCAGTGTCGCGGCTTCAAACGAGTGTTCTTTGAGAGGGTTTTCGTGCGATGAAGAACCCGCTGCCGCCGCGACTGGACGGGCTGAGTCGAGGCAGTCGAAACCCATTGGTAACCTTCGTTTGGCCTGTTCGGGGATGACCAATGCCCCATTCGTGCCAGGGTTCCCAAGCAGCGTTCCTTGTTAAAATCTGAAAAGTTTGGCTCCATGAAGGCCGGGCAGGATTTGCACTGCCCAGCCGGCTTCCCTGATTTCCATTCCCAGATCGTCGCTTCGAGGGTTAGGAAGCGCGGCGGAGAGATGAAGACCATGCAACCGGCATCGCCGATACCGTTCTCATACGAAACTTTTCCTGCCTCGGGCCTCGTAGCGTACTTCTCCATGGAAATCGCGATGAACCCCGCGATGCCAACCTACTCCGGCGGCCTGGGGATTTTGGCCGGCGATACGCTGCGCTCCGCTGCCGATCTGGGAGTTCCGTTGGTGGCCTTCACCCTGGTTCACCGCAAGGGATACTTCCAGCAGCACCTGGACGGAAGGGGCGTGCAGAGCGAGGACGTTCAGCCGTGGAATCCGCCGGATTTCTGCACTGAGGAGCCGGAGCGGATCACGGTTTCAGTCGAGGACCGCACGGTGACGGTGCGGTGTTGGCGCTACAACATGGTGGGCCGTTTCGGACACGTGGTGCCGATCTACCTTCTGGACACGGATCTGGAGGTGAATTCGGGATGGGATCGTGGCCTCACCGATCACCTCTACGGCGGGGACTCGAACTACCGGTTGCAGCAGGAGATTGTGCTGGGAATGGGCGGCGCACGCATGGCCAACGCGCTGGGTCACCGGATCAATGTCTACCACATGAACGAGGGCCATGCGGCGCTGTTGACGCTGGCGCTGATCGAGAAGGCTTTGGGCGGCGGGCCCCTGGGCGCGCCCACTGAGGCCGATCTCGCCCTGGTGCGGCAGAAATGCGTCTTCACTACCCACACGCCGGTCCCGGCCGGTCATGACCGCTTCTCCATCGAGCAGACGATTCGCATTCTGGGCGGCGACCGCACGGCGCGGCTGGAACGGCTGGGGTGTTATCGCGACGGCATGTTGAACATGACGCTGCTGGCGCTGAAGTTCTCGCGCTATGCCAACGGCGTTGCCATGCAGCACGCCAAGGTCACGCGCGCGATGTTTCCGGAATTTGCCATCCACACCATCACCAACGGAGTTCACGCGCCCACCTGGGTCTCAGAGCCGATCCAGCGGCTTCTGGATGCGCATATTCCATCGTGGCGGCGCGACAATCTCTACCTGCGCAACGCCATCGACCTGCCGGAAAAGGAGATTCTCTCAGCGCACGCCCGCGCCAAGGACGCGCTGCTGGCCGAGGTTGCCGCGCGCACCGGAGTGATGCTCGATCCCAAGGTGCTGACGCTGGGCTTTGCCCGGCGGGTGGCCACTTATAAGCGCGCGACGCTCATGTTCACCGATTCCCGGCGGCTGGTGCAGATTGCCACCGCTGCCGGAGGGTTACAGATTATCTATGCCGGCAAGGCCCATCCCCAGGACGAGCCGGGCAAGGCGCTCATCCAGCAGGTCGTCGAGGATGCCGGCAGATTGTCGAACGACCTGCTCAAGATCGTCTATCTGGAAAACTACGGCTGGGACCTGGGCGCGCTGCTGACGGCCGGCGTGGACGTTTGGGTGAACACGCCCCGGCGTCCCTATGAGGCCTCCGGCACCAGCGGGATGAAGGCGGCGCTGAACGGGGTTCCCAGCCTCTCGATTCTGGACGGCTGGTGGATCGAGGGCTGCATCGAGGGATTGACCGGCTGGGCCATCGAGGACGGCGCCGGCGATGCCGAGGAGGCTGCTTCGCTATACAACAAGCTGGAGACGGCCGTGGTTCCGCTGTACCTGGAGGCGCCGGAGAAGTGGGCCCAGCTGATGCGCACTACCCTGGCGTTCAACGGATCGTACTTCAACACCAACCGCATGGTGAAGCAGTACACGCGAAACTCATACTATCCGGTAAAGCTGATCGAGGGGGCAAGAGTGGAGGAAGCGGCGTTCGCGGACTGAGGTTGGCAGGCCGGCGCTTCTGTGGCCTCTCAGTCTCTCCTTTGGAAGAAATGGGAAGCCCGTGGCATCCTATCTCCGCTTTGCCAGAATCGCCGCCGCCACCACCGCTTGCCCGTAACTCAGGCCGCCATCGCCGGGGCTGACGCGGCGATGCTGAAAGACCTCGAATCCCTCGGCCTCCAAGCCGGCCCTTAACAACCGCGCCAGCCGCCGATTGTGCATGCAGCCGCCGCTCAGCACAACCTGTTTCATGCCCGTAGCCGCCCTCGCCAGCACCGCAGCCCTCACAAAGCCCGCGGCCACTCCGGCATGAAATCGCGCCGCAATCCGCGCCTTGCTTACCCCGCTCCGCAAATCATCAACCAGCGTCCGCCACAGCGGCCCCGCGCCGATCCTCACCGGCTCGCGGCGGCTCCAATCTCCGCCCGCTATCTCCATCGCATAGCCCGGCTCATCGGCTTCGTCCACCGCCAGCCCCTCCAGTTCGATCGCCGCCTGCGCCTCGTAATCCACGACGCGCCGCCCCAGCACCACCGCCGCCACGGCATCGAAGAGCCTTCCGCAGCTCGAAGTCAGCGGCGAATTCACGCCGCGCTCCATCATCCGGCGCAGCACCCGGGCCTCTGCCGCCTTTGCGCCCAGAAGACTCAACACGCCGTCGGACTCCACATCGAACCCCGCCCTGAACAAATGCCCCAACGCCATCCGCCAGGGCTCCCGGATGGCCGCCTCCCCGCCCGGCATGGGCACATATTCGAGATGCGCGAAGCGCTCGAAGCCGTCCAGCCGGCTCACCAGCACTTCCCCGCCCCATATCCGGCCGTCCGCGCCGTAGCCGGTGCCGTCCAGCGCCAGGCCGATGGCCTCACCCGCGAGTCCATGTTCGGCCATGCACCCGGCCACGTGCGCGTGATGATGCTGCACCGCGATCGGCGTCAATCCCCGCGCCGCTGCCCGCTTCTTCGCCCATTCGGTCGATAGGTACCCAGGGTGCAGATCGTGCGCCACCGCCTCCGGCTCGATCTCGAAGGTGCGCATCAGGTGATCGAGCGATTCGGTGAAGAAATCCAGTCCCGTCAGGTTTTCCAGATCGCCAAGGTGCTGGCTCTGATAGACAAATCGCCCCCGCGCCAGCGCAAAGACATTCTTCATATGCCCGCCCACGGCCAGCAGCGGCGGCGCTTCCAGTCGCAGCCCCGGCGGCAATTCCACCCCCAGCGGCACAAACCCCCTTGCCCTGCGGATCAGCTGCAGCGCGCCATCCACCACCGCTGCCACCGAATCGTCGCATCGCTGCAAGATCTCCCGGTCGTGCATCAGGAACACATCGGCAATCGCTCCCAGCCGCGCGCGCGCCTCATCGTTGTCGATCGCGATCGGCTCCTCGCTCAGGTTGGCGCTGGTCATCACCAGCGCCCGCGCGCGCCTGTCCGCAAACAGAAGATGCTGTAGCGGCGCATAGGGCAGATAGACCCCCAGCCACGGAATCCCCGGCGCAACCGCGTCCGCAATCCCGCAACCGTCCTTTCGCCGCGCCAGCACAATGGGCCGCGCCGAGGTGGTGAGCAGCGCTTCTTCCGCCGCCGTCAGCGCGCACACCTCCCGCGCCGCTTCCAAATCCCGCACCATCACCGCCAGCGGCTTCCCAAAGCGGCGCTTGCGCTCCCTCAGCCGCATCACCGCGGCCTCATTGGTCGCATCCACGCTGAGATGAAAGCCGCCGATCCCCTTGATGGCCACAACCTCGCCTGCCAGCAGCCGGTCGATGGTTGCGGCCACGGCATCGTCCGCCGCGATCTCGGCCCCATCCGCGCCCGCGAGCCAAACCCGGGGTCCGCACTCCCAACAGGCATTGGGCTGGGCATGGAAACGCCGGTTTAACGGATCGTCGTACTCCGCCTGGCAGTCCGCGCACATTTTGAAGCGCGCCATCGAGGTCTGCGGCCGGTCGTAGGGAATCCGCCGTGTAATCGTGAACCGCGGCCCGCAGTTCGTGCAGTTCAAAAATGGATACCTGTACCGCCGGTCGGCCGGGTCCAGCAACTCCCGCAGGCAGTCCGGGCAGGTGGCCGCATCCGCCGGAATCCCCGTGCTTACCCGCCCCAGAACCTCGCTGGCAACGATCCGAAAGCCCGCCTCACCGGTCGCGGGCAACTCCCGGGCCGCAACGGAATCGATCCGCGCCAGCGGAGGAGCTTCGGCGCGCAACCGGCTCAGAAACGCCTCCAGCCCCTCCGCCGGCCCCTCAACCTCGATGGTCACGCCGTCCGTATCGTTGCCGATGAACCCCGCCAGCCCCTCCTCCAGCGCCAGCCGGTAGACAAACGGACGAAACCCCACCCCCTGCACCACCCCGCGTACCACCACGCCCCGCCTCAGCCGCAGCAGCGCTTCACGCGGTTTTCGTTTTGGATGGGATTCTTCAATCACAGGCACGCCTCGCGTCGCAGACAAGCATAGCGCATGATCGCCGATCCGCCCTGCCGGTCTCAACATCCTGCCGCGCCGGGACGCCTTTCGGTGGTGGGCCAGTTTCCGGTTTGGCGGTCATTCGCGCGCAATAGAATGATTGCATGAGCGAGCTCTACCATCATCTGCTGATTCCCAAGGATCCGGCGTTCGTCCCGCAACTCAGTCGAGTCAATCAGTTTTTTATCGCCCTTGGGTCGCTTGGGGTACTTCCAGACGAATCCAAGGTAAGGGCCATAACTCAGACCGGGAAGACGCGCATCATCGGAAGAAGCCCGAAGACAGGCGAGGTTTACTACGGTCCAGAACTGAGTATTCGCCGATTCACTGCTATCCAGCCCGCCGTCGATATTCTCGCCGGGGAGGAATTCTTCGACCTCATCTCGGAGGCAATCGGGCCAACGACAGTGCCTCCGTTTGAACTTTATGGTGCGCATCGTCCTGACGTTCGCTGGAAGGGAGCCTACCCGTTTTCGGTTCAGTGCCGCCAGCGAGAAAGGACCACACATTTTCTACATTCTTCCTTCGGATGTAAATGCGAGATCAGGCCTGATGAGCCAGGCGTCTTCGAGAATCCATGGAATGACCGGGAGATTCGGACCTCGGGCTTTGCGTGTGCGCGCTTCTGGGTCGATATTGGCATTGGCAGCTATCTCATGCCCATGATTACGGACAGCATCGGCATTCTTGACGCACGTATCGTTTCAGCCACCAACAGTGTATTTGGTGTTGACTTCACGCAGGGATGCTGGTGCAACGACGACTAATCGGGATTCAGGCAATACCCGGATCGAACAAACGGATTTAGACGGTTCCGAGCGGATCTTCGTCCACTCGGAAACTGACCCATTACCCGCTTTTTCAAGCGCAACCGTCCAACGACTGAAAAGGGCTTACTCTGGAAGAGAGCGCGATGCGGAGAATCTCAGCATGATGAACTCAAGCCCATGGATCGCTGCGCGAACGGTTGCAGCTGCGTGCCTCTTTGCGTGCCTGGGAATCGTTTTTCTTCCGGCCCAGCAACCCGACGCCGCATCGGTCATTCAACTGGTCGACGCCGCGGTCAAAGCCAGAGTCGACCACGTTGCGGCCTACACCGTTATTGAGCACTACACCGTCTACCGGGGCAAGGACGAGACCCATCCCGCGGCTGAAATGACGGTGAGAACCGAATACAAAGCTGAATCGGGCAAGAACTACACCATCCTCTCCAAGTCCGGCTCCGGGCTTATTCACAAATACGTGCTGGCCCCGCTCCTCGACAATGAGAAGCTGATCAACCTGCCCGGCAATCGGGAGCGTTCCTGGTTTACCTCCGCCAACTATGAGATGCAATTGAAGCCCGGCGGCGTTCAGCGGCTGGACGGCAGGGATTGCTATGCCCTGGCCGTAGTCCCGAGGTACAAGGCTCCCAACATGATCGAAGGAACCTTGTGGGTGGACGCCAGGGACGGCTCTATCGCCCGCATCGAGGGAACCGCATCCCAAAGCGTCTCCGTCTTCACCGATCCCGCCCGCGTGATGCGGCAGTACGTCAGCGTCAACGGCTACGCCATGGCCACCCATGCCCGGGCCACGTCGGACAGCTTTCTACTCGGCCGGACAACCGTGACCATCGACTACAGTGACTACCAAATCCAGGTCCGTCCAGCCAAATAGGTCCGGCCCTCACCCGCGCCAAGTCGCGCGGGTCCGCGCCTACCCCAGAAACATCCCCGCAATAGACGCGGAGATCAGGTTCGCCATCGTCCCGGCCAGCATGGCCCGCACGCCCAGTCGCGACAGGTCGTTCCGCCGCTCGGGAACCAGCGCGCCGATGCCGCCGATCTGGATGCCGATGGAGCTCAAGTTGGCGAAACCGCACAAGGCAAAGGTCGCGATGATGAACGAGCGCGGCGCCAGCGTGGCCTTCTGCGCGCCGAGCGCAATGTAGGCGACTACCTCGTTCAGCGCCATGCGCGTGCCCAGCAGGTTGCCGATGGCCGGGCAGTCATGCCAGGGAACGCCGATCAGCCAGGCGACGGGAGCGAAGAGGAAGCCCAGAATCTGGCCCAGCGAGCCGGGAACCCAGTGCATATAGCTGAGCCCGTGCGTCCAGCCCAGCAGGCTGTCGAGCAAGGCGACCAGCGCCAGGAAGCTGATCAGCATGATAGCCACGTTAAAGGCCAGTTTGCCGCCGTCGATGGTGCCGCGGGCAATTGCCCCGATCAGATTCTCATCCTTGTGCAGCTCGTCCTTGGGGATGACGACCCGGCCCTCGGTGGCCGGGATCTCGGTCTCCGGGACCAGCATCTTGGCCATCAGGATGGTGCCCGGCGAGGTCATGATGACGGCCGAGAGCAGATGCTGGGCCGCCACGCCCTGCGCAATATACATGGCCATGATGCCGCCGGAGACGTGGGCCATGCCGCTGGTCATGATGGTCATCAGCTCGCTGCGCGTGGCCTTGGCGAGAAACGGCCGGATGGTCAGCGGCGCTTCGGTCTGGCCCATGAAGATCGACGCCGCCACATTCATGCTTTCCGCGCCGCTGATGCGCATGGTCATGAGCATGATCCAGGCCAGGGCGCGGATGACGATCTGCATGAAGCCGACGTGGTAAAGCAAAGCGAAGAAAGCGGAGATGAAGATAATGGTGGGCAGCACCTGGAAGGCGAAGATGGAGCCCAGAGAGCCCGAGGGAAGGCCCAGCGTACCAAAGACGACCCTGGTTCCGGCGAAGGTGTTGGCGAGCATCGCGTTGACGACCCCACCCGCCCAGCTCATGGCGCGCTGACCATAGTCGAAGCGCAGCACCAGGAAGGCGAAGGTAATCTGCAGGCCCAGTCCCCAGGCAACGGTGCGCCAGCGAATGCGCTTGCGGTCGGTCGAGCCCAGCCAGGCCGCCAGCAGCACGGCCAGAATCCCCAGCACTCCGGTGAATCGTTCCAAGGCGGTCGCTCCTGCAGTGTCAAAGTACTTGAATCAGGCCTTCGATTACCTTACAGCATTCTACAAAGGAGACTCTGCGGATTCATCCGCTGTGGGCCGGACCGAGGCGGAAGATTGGATTCAGATTCACGTCAATCCAGTGCGTGAATATGCATTATATTCGTGATGAGATTTTTGGAGGCCAGCATGGACATCCCCGCTATCCACGCTTTCATGGCGCGATTTCGATATGGCGTCTTATCCGTGACTTCACGCAGTGGCACTCCACAGTCCGCGTTGGTCGGCATTGCGACAACATCAGAGTTGGAGATCATCTTCGATACGGTAAAGTCGTCGAGAAAGTACCTGAATCTTGTAGAAAGGCCCACCTGCTCGTTCGTCGTGGGTTGGGATGGAGAGCAGACGGTTCAATTCGAGGGAATTGCCACGGAGCCGACGGGAGCGGAATTGAAACGATATCAGGAGGCCTACTTTGAAGTCTGGCCGGATGGTCCGGCGCGCATGAGCTGGCCCGGGATCGCCTACTTTGTTGTGCGGCCCATGTGGCTTCGATACAGCGACTTCGATCAGTCGCCGCCGCTCATTCAAGAGATTACCTTCCCTGCTGATTCCTCGCGCAGCAATGAGTTTAGGTCGCAAGGCGCTTGACCGAAGAGTTGCAAGAGCAGACTGCGCGACTATGAATTCGACGGAGAGCTAAGATGTGCCTCCGCCGACTCACGGGTAAAGATGCGGCTGACGAGAGGCACATCCTTTGGCACGCCTCCCGAGATGTCGATGGCTTGCCGGACCAGCGCGATGGACTCAGCGAGACGGTCGACGCTGGTGGCATAGAGCGTGGCAATGGGTTCGCCTTTTCTGATGCGTTTGCCGCGGCGGACGTGGAAGAGGATGCCGGCGTGAGGATCGACGGGTTCGCCGGCCCTCTCTCGGCCGGCGCCGAGCCTCTGCACCGCCCAGCCGATCAACGTAGTGTCCATGGTCTGGATGAAACCCCAGTCCCATGCCTGCAGAATGTGCGTAGCACCCGGTTGATGGAAGCCGTACGTGCTGTCGAAAACCCGTGTATCCCCTCCCTGGGCTTCAACCATCGAGAGAAAGGTGCGCAGGGCGGAGCCGTCCTTGAGCGTTGCTTCCGCGCGCATATAGCCAAGCTTCGGGGTCACCGCCTTGCCCCCCAGGTGAATCATCCAGCCCGCCAGGATCAGCGACAGCTCGCGCAGGTCTTCGCTCTCCGCCGGCCTCTCACCGCACAGCAGCTCGACGGCCTCGGCCACCTCGATCCAGTTACCGGCGGCGCGCCCCAGGGGCTGGCCCATATCGGTGAGCAGGGCCACGGTCCGCGTTCCGGCGGCTTCGGCGGTGGCCACCATCAGGGCAGCCAGGTATTCGGCGTCCTCCCGCTTGCGCAGGAATGCGCCGGAGCCGGTCTTCACGTCCAGCACCAGGGCGTCGAGGCCCGCAGCGAGCTTCTTGCTCAGAATCGAGGCGCAGATCAGCCCTGGGCTTTCGACCGTGCCCGTGCGATCTCTCAAGGCATAAAGGACGCGGTCGGCGGGGACCAGGGTTGGGGTTTGGCTGACGATGGATGCCCCGCAGCGCTTGAGGACTGTCTCGAATTCGGACAGTGTGAGCGCGGTTCGAAGGCCGGGAATGGATTCGAGCTTATCCAGAGTCCCGCCTGTGTGGCCGAGCGCGCGCCCGCTGATCATGGGCACGGCCAGGCCGCAGGCGGCGGCGATGGGAGCGACCAGAAAGCTGGTCTTGTCGCCCACGCCGCCGGTCGAGTGCTTGTCGACGGCCACCTTGCCCAGGGCTGCAGTCGAAAACTTCTCGCCGGAATCGCGCATCGCGATGGTGAGGGCCTGGGTTTCGTGCCGCGACAGTCCGCGCAGCAACGCAGCCATCAGCCAGGCGGAGAGCTGTTCCGGTGGGATCGACCCGTCCGCCGCGCCGGAGACGAGGAATCCGATCTCCGCTGCGTCCAAAGCGCCCCCATCGCGCTTCTTGCGAATCAGGTCGATCATGTGCGGCGGCGCGGGATTAGGCATGATGGCTCGGGCCTCGGTCTCTTCTGCTGAGATTATCGCAGGCGGGACGAAGGTGTTTTGAGCAACCGCCGCGCAGCAACCCTGAGGCCTCGCCGCTCGGATGCGCCTCGGCATCGGCAGACGGCACAAGACCGGCTACATTCCGTCCGGCCAGCGGCGAGTTTCTTCGAGCGATTCCCCCGTCTCGAGCAGACTCTTGAGGCTTGAAAGGATGGTCGGCCATCCGCTCGACACAGCCTTTATGAACTTCGAGTCGGCCTTCTCCATGACATGCGCGACGGTCAGCTTGACGGTCCCGCCTTGCTCTTCGATCTCATAGGTCAAGCGCGAATAACCCTCCGCCGTCATCTCGGGAAAGAGTTCATTCCGCCACTTGAGCACCAGCCGCCTGTGCGGCTCAATCTCCACCACTTCGCCGCTGTCCGCTGTGCGCCCGTCGGGTTTCACAATCCGCCATGAAGCGCCCGGCGTCCATTCGGACTTCTGCGCGGTGTCGAACCAGAACTGGCGGGTGAATTCGGGTTCTGTCAGCGCGCGCCACAGCTTCTCCGGCGTGGTGCGGATGTAGGTCACATACACAAACTGAGATTCAGCCATCGGTTTCTCCCTCCAGTTTCGATTTGAGTTCGGCGAGGACGCGCAAACGGCCCCGCTCGTATTTGCCAATCCAGCGCTCGGCAATCTCGTGGATCGGCATCGGATTGACGTAGTGCAGCTTCTCGCGGCCCCGCCAGATGGACACCACAAGCGTCGCCTCCTCCAGCAGCTTGAGATGCCTGGTCACGGCTTGGCGGGTCATCTCCATGCCTTCGCAAAGCTGGCCCAGGGTTTGCCCGTTCTCCGCGTGCAGGCGATCGAGCAACAGTCGCCGTTCGGGAGCCGCGAGCGCTTTGAACACCTTGTCGACTTCCCCGGCCATCGGCCAGATGATATGCAACAATGTGGTTGCATGTCAAGAACGGGCATCGATTTCTCAAGCAAATCTCGCGCCTCCGGCGATCTACAATCGACCACGAGATGAACTGGAAGGAACTAGCGGCAGAAGTGACCGCCCTCGGCGCGGCCGGGGACTCCGCCCAGCCGGTAACGGGCGTCGAATACGACTCGCGCCGCGTGCGGCCGGGCGCTGTTTTTGTCGCCATGAAGGGCGGCTCGACGGACGGCAATCGCTACGTAGAAAAGGCCATCGCCGCCGGCGCGCTGGGCATTATCACCGATTCCGCGCAGAAGTTTGACCACCTGCTGGTCTTTCAGCCCGGCTTGCCGGTACTGGAGGTGGAGAACGGCCGGCGCGCGCTGGCCGAGGCTTCGGCGGCTTTCTTCGGCCATCCCGAGCGCCTGCTCAAAGCCACCGGGATCACCGGCACCAACGGCAAGACCACCACTGCGTTCCTCCTTGAGGAGTTGCTCAATGCGGCTGCCCGCAAGACCGTGCTGGTGGGCACGATCGAGTACCACGTGGCCGGCGAAGCTCGCCCCAGCGTGCACACAACACCCGAGTCGCGGGACCTCTTTGGGCTGATGGCCGAGGGAGCGGCGCGCGGGGCCACGGAACTGGTGACCGAGGTTTCGAGCCACGCGCTCGATCAGGGCCGGGCGGCGGGAGTGAACTTCGACGTGGCCGTGTTCACCAACCTCACGCAGGACCATCTCGATTATCACCGGACGATGGAGAAGTACTTCGCGGCCAAGCAGTTGCTCTTCGACGGCACGGTCTATCCGGCGCCCCGGGTGGCTGTGATCAACGCACAGGATCCCTACGGCGAGAAGCTGGCCACTGCGGCCTCCAGGGCGGGAGCGGAAGTTCGCACCTATGGAATCGGCCGGGGGGGCTGGCGCGCGGCAAGCTACGCGCTCACTCCCGGCGGGGCGATTCTGGAGCTGGAAACGCCTGCTGGCTCTGCTAAGGTTGCTTCGCGGCTGGCCGGAGAAGTGAACGTTCTGAACCTGCTGGCCGCTTTGGCAGCTGCCCACGCGCGCGAGATGCCGTTTGGCGATCTGATTGAATTTGTCCCGCGCCTTAAGCCGGTTCCGGGGCGCTTCCAGCCCGTGGATGCGGGCCAGCCCTTTACTGTGATTGTGGACTACGCCCACACCGACGACGCGCTGCGCAACCTGATCGCCCTGGCGCGCCAGATGACGGCGCACTCCGGCGGCCGCGTGATTACTCTCTTCGGCTGCGGCGGCGACCGCGACCGCACCAAGCGGCCGAAGATGGGCCTGGCGGCGGGCGCGGGCAGCGACTTTGTGGTGGCCACCAGCGACAATCCCCGCTCCGAGGAACCGCTGGCGATTCTTGGCGAGATCGAGCCCGGATTGAAGGCCAGCGGAGTTCGCTATACCATCGAGCCGGATCGCGCCACGGCCATCTGCGCGGCGCTCAAGGCGGCCAGGGCCGGGGACGTGGTCCTGCTGGCTGGCAAGGGCCACGAGAAGGAGCAGATTCTGGCCGGCCGCACGATTCCTTTCGACGATGCGGAGGTTGCCCGCTCCGCGTTGGCTGAATTGGGCTCCGAAACGGGATATGGTAAGGAGCAATGAAGCTCACACTCGCAGAGGCGGCGATTGGCGCGGGCGCGGTGCTCGAGGCTCCGGCCAGCTTTCATGACGCCGGCGCGCTGCGTGTGGGCGGCTGCTCCATCGACTCGCGCACGGTGGGCGCGGGCGAGCTGTTCTTTGCCGTGCGCGGAGAGCGGCACGACGGGCACGACTTTGTGGAAGCGGCGCTGCGGCGCGGGGCGGTTGCGGCGGTGGTGTCGCGCGCGCGGGTGGCCGCATTGCCCGACGCGGCGCTGGCTGTGCCGCTGCTGATTGCCGAAGACCCGCTGCTCGCATTGCAGGCGCTGGCCGCGCATGTACGCCGCCAGTGGGGCCGGCGCGTGGTGGCCGTTACAGGCTCGGCCGGCAAGACCACCACCAAGGAGGCGGCGGCGTCTGCCTTGGGCGCGAAGTTCAACGTACACAAGTCCCAGGGCAATCTGAACAATGCATTCGGCCTGCCGCTCGAACTGCTGCGCCTGGAGCCGGAGCATGAAATCGCAGTGGTGGAGATGGGCATGAACCACCCGGGCGAGATTGCGGCTCTGGCGCGCATAGCCGCGCCCGATTGGGGTGTGGTGACCAATGTGGGCACGGCGCACATAGAGAACTTCGCCGACGGGCAGGCTGGCGTGGCGCGCGCCAAACTGGAGCTGGTGGACGCGCTGCCGGTCAGCGGCGTGGCCTTTCTCAACTGCGACGATCCGTACGTCTCCCAGTTTGGCCGCGACTTTCCCGGCCATGCGGTTTACTTTGGCGCCGGCCCCTGCGCCGATCCGCGGCTGCTTGAAGCCAAGGAAGACCTGACTGGACTGCACATGCGTTTTCGCGCCGGGGAGCGCGAGGCCAGCCTGACGCTGAAATTGCTGGGCGCGCACAACGCATCGAATGCATTGGCCGGACTCGCCGTAGCGCTGGAGGCAGGCGTGGAGCTGGAGGCGGCGGTTGCCGCGCTCGAGTCTCTGGCCGCCGGCGACAAGCGCGGCCAGGTGCTTGAGATTGCAGGCGCGACCATTCTGAACGACAGCTATAACTCCAATCCCGAAGCGCTGCGTGCCATGATCCGCACGCTGGCGGGGCGTCCGGCAGGCCGCCGCATCCTCGTAGCCGGGGAGATGCTGGAGCTGGGCGATCACGGCCGGGCGCTGCACGCCGCCTGCGGACGCGCCGCCGCCGAGGCCGGGCTCGACCTGGTGGCCGGCGTGGGCGGGAACGCCGAGCATCTGGCTTCCGCGGCTTGCGCCCGTGGAGTCGCATCGCTCTTCCTGCCCGATGCCGAAGCCGCGGGCCGCTGGCTCAAGCAGACTTTGCAGCCGGGAGATGTTGTACTGGTAAAGGGATCGCGCGGCGTCCATCTGGAGCGGGCCATCGAGGTCCTCAGGAGCGGAAGCAAGGAAGTGGAGGAAGAGTGAGTTCTCGAAGTTTTCTTGGACATGCCGTGCTTCTGTGGGCATTTGCTTTCGCAGCGCCGTTGGCGGCGCAGAGCCCATCGTGGACCAGGCCCTTCCCGCCCTTCCGCATTGCGGGAAATCTCTATTATGTCGGCAGCGAGGAGCTTGCCTCCTACCTCATCGTCACTCCCCAGGGAGACATTCTCATAAACAGCAGCACCGAGAAGAATGTCCCGCTCATCCAGAAGAGCGTGGAGCAGTTGGGCTTCCGCTTCGGCGACATCAAGGTCCTGCTCATCAGCCATGCGCACCTGGACCACTGCGCGGGAAGCGCCAAAGTGAAGCAGCTTACCGGCGCCAGATACATGGTGATGGATGCGGATGTGCCGGTGGTGGAGTCGGGCGGCAAGGCGGACTTCCAGTACGGCGCGGACCCGGCCATGCTGTTCCCGGCCACGCACGTCGATCGCGTGCTCCACGACGGCGACACTGTGCGCCTGGGAGATGCGGTCTTGACAGCGCACCTGACGGCCGGCCACACCAGGGGGACAACGACCTGGACCGTGGACGAGACGGAGGGCGGAAGGACGCTGCACGCTGTCATCGTGGGAAGCCCGAATGTGAATCCCGGCTACAAACTCGTGGCCAACAAGGCCTATCCGCAAATTGCCGATGATTTCTATCATGGTTTTCAGGTTCTGAAAGGCCTGCCTTGCGACCTGTTTCTGGGCGCTCACGGCAGCTATTACGGGCTACAGGAGAAATACCAGCGCTGGGTGTACGGCGACGGCGAAGCCTTCATCGATCCCCAAGGCTACAAGAATTACGTCGCCGATCGCGAGCAGGCATTCGAAGCGGAGCAGAACCGGCAGTTGGCGGCCAAGCAGTAGAGCGCGGTTCCAAAGCTCCCGCCACCCCCCGGTCCTGTAAAATCAACCTGAAACCCGTCTCATTCCGGCTCTGGAGGCCCTTTGCTTTACTGGCTGCTCTACGAAAAGCTGTTTCCGTTCTTTCACCCCTTCCGGATCTTCCGCTACCTCACCTTCCGCACCGCCTTTGCCTCGCTCACGGCGCTCCTTATTGCTTTGTTCATCGGTCCCTGGGTGATCCAGGAGCTGCGCAAGTTCCAGATCCGCCAGTTCATCCGCGAAGACGGGCCGCAATCGCACATGAAGAAGTCCGGAACGCCCACCATGGGCGGCGTGCTGATCGTGATCGCGATTCTTCTGCCCACGGTGCTGTGGTCCGATCCGTCGAATCTGTTTGTCTGGATCACGGTCTTCTCGACCCTCGCCTTCGGGGCCATCGGTTTCGCCGACGACTATATTAAGGTTGCCAGGCGCCGCAGCATGGGCCTGACGGCGCGCGCCAAGCTTCTTTATCAGGGGCTGGCCGGAGCGGCGGTGGCAATTGCCCTGGTGGCGATGGACCAGTTCGGTGTGTTTTCCACAAGGTTGACGGTGCCGTTCGTCAAGCAGTGGCGCCCCGACCTTTTATGGCACGCCTGGCCCGCCACACTCCCGCACCTGGGGTTCCTGATCTTTGTGCCCTTCGTGGCCTTCGTCATCTTTGTGCTGACGCTTTCTTCCAACGCCGTGAACCTGACCGACGGGCTGGACGGGCTGGCCATCGGCTGCACCATCATCGCCGCCGGCGCGCTGGCGGTGCTCACCTACATCAGCGGTAACGTCGTCTTTTCCGACTACCTGGAACTCCAGCACATGCCCAAGGTGGCCGAGCTGACCATCTTTTGCGGGTCTATGGTGGGGGCGTCCATCGGCTTTCTCTGGTACAACGCCCATCCGGCCGAGGTATTCATGGGCGATGTGGGCTCGTTGGCCCTGGGCGGAGCCATCGGCACGGTGGCCATTATCATCCGCCAGGAGCTGCTGCTGCCGTTCATCGGCGGCATCTTCCTGCTGGAGGCGGCCTCGGTGATCCTCCAGGTGGGCAGCTACAAGATGCGTAACGGTAAGCGCATCTTCAAGATGGCGCCGCTGCACCATCACTTCGAGCAGCTGGGCTGGCACGAGTCCAAGATCATCGCGCGCTTCTGGATCGGCGCCCTGGTGTTTGCATTGTTTGCACTCACCACGCTGAAATTGCGTTAGAGATGGTCCGCGCGGCGCGCCACGCGGTGCACAATTGAAGAGGTCGCGGAAGCCTCAGGATTGATCCAAATGATGGAGCTCAAAGGCAAGAAGGTTCTGGTTGTGGGACTGGGCAAGTCCGGTCTGGCGGCGGCGCTGTTTCTGCGCCGGCGCGGGGCGCAGGTGACAGTCTCCGACGTGCGCAGCGCCGAGGCGCTGGCCAAGGATATTCCCGCGCTGCTGGACGAGGGCATTATGGTGGAGACCGGCGGCCACGGCCTGCTAACATTCCGCCGCCAGGACCTGATCGTGGTCAGCCCCGGCGTGCCGCTGGATACGCCGGAACTGGCGCAGGTGAGGAGCTTCGGGTTGCCTGTGATCGGCGAATTGGAACTGGCCGCGCGCTTTCTCAAGGGCAGGACTGTGGCCATTACCGGCTCCAACGGCAAGACCACGACCACCGCTTTGTTGGGCGAGATCCTGAAGAAGGCCGGCATTCCCACGCTGGTGGGAGGCAACATCGGCGTGCCTGTGGTGGCGCTGATCGACCAAAGCGCGGACGAAACCTGGGCGGTGCTCGAGGTCTCCAGCTTCCAGCTTGAAACCACCGAGCAGTTTCACCCCGCCACTGCGGTAATCCTGAACATCACTCCCGACCACCTGGATCGTCACGGCAGCTTCGAGAACTATGCGCGCGCCAAGGAGCGGGTCTTTGCCGCGCAGAACGAACGCGACTTCGTGGTGCTGAATGCCGACAATGCGCGAGCCGCCGAGGCGGCATCCCGCTCGGCCGCCCAGGTCTACTGGTTTTCCGTCGAGCATCCGGTCAAGCAGGGCGCCTGGCTGGAAGAGGGGTTCGTAGTCTATCGTCCGGCCCCGGATGCGGCTACGGAACGAGTGATGCCCCTGAGCGGGATTCCGCTCAAGGGCGCGCACAACGTGGAAAATGTGCTGGCCGCGGTGGTCGCGGCGCGGCTGGCCGGCGCGCCGGCGGACGCCGTTCGCAGCGCCATCGAGAGCTTTCAGGCGGTCGAGCACCGGCTGGAGTTTGTGGCCGCCGTCAACGGCGTCGAGTTTTACAACGACTCCAAGGCTACCAACGTGGATGCCACGGCCAAGGCCGTAGCCGCCTTCCAGTCGGGCATTCACCTCATCCTGGGCGGCAAGGACAAAGGCTCGGACTATACCCAGTTGACGCAACTGCTGCGGGCGCGGGTGCGAGCCGTTTATACCATCGGGTCGGCGGCAGCCAAGATCGAGTCGCAACTGCGCGGGGTGGTTTCGATCCACTCCTGCGAGACGCTGGACAATGCGGTGAGCGCGGCGGCCTTGGCCGCGCGTCCGGGCGACGTGGTGCTGCTGGCGCCGGCCTGCTCCAGCTTCGACCAGTTTGAGAACTACGAACACCGGGGCCGAGTCTTCAAGGAGCTGGTCGGCGAACGGCGGGGATGGAAGGCATGGCAGCGCGAGTAGGGGTCGATAAGTGGCTCTTCTTCACCACCATGGTGCTCACCGTGGTGGGGCTGGCGATGGTCTTTTCCGCCTCGGCCGTGGTGGCCCAGGAACGATATCACTCCGAGTTTGCCGATGTGGGCAGGCAGGCCGGCTGGGCGCTGGCCGGCGTGCTGGTCATGCTGGCTCTGATGCGCGTGGACTCGAGCGTCTACAAGTCCCCGCGTTTCATCTATCCCGCCCTGTGCGTGACCACGCTGCTGCTGGTGCTGGTCTTCTTCATTCCGGGCTCCCACAACGTTCATCGTTGGGTTCGCTTCGGGAGCCACTTTACCTTTCAGCCCTCGGAGATCGCCAAGCCGGTGATGGTCCTGTTTCTGGCCTGGTTTCTCCACACGCGGCTGGGCGAGATGCGCGATTGGAAACACACGCTGCTGCGCGCCATCCTCATTCCGGTGGTCTTCGTCCTGCTGATCCTCAAGCAGCCTGACCTGGGCACGGCGCTGGTTCTGCTCGGGGTGACCGCCATGATGCTCCTTCTGGCGGGAATGGAGTGGAGGTATCTGTTTGGCGGCCTCCTGGTGACGCTGCCCGGCCTGCTCGCGCTGCTGTTGATGGTTCCCTGGCGGCGGGCGCGCGTACTGGCCTTCCTCAACCCGGATGCCGATCCGCAGGGCGCCGGATTCCACATAAACCAGTCGCTCATCGCCGTGGGCACTGGCGGCTTTACCGGCCGGGGATACATGGAGGGCATACAGAAGCTTTTCTTCCTGCCCGAGCCGTCCACGGATTTCATCTTCGCCAATATCGCCGAGGAGCTGGGGTTCATCGGCGCCATCCTGATTGTGCTGCTCTTCGTGGTGCTGGGCTATCGGGGCCTGCGCGCCGCCTTTCGTTCCCAGGACAGCTTTGCGCGGCTGGCCGCCTTCGGAATCACCGTCACCATACTGCTACAGGCCTTTTTCAACATCAGCGTGGTGCTGTCGCTGGTGCCCACCAAAGGCATTCCGCTGCCCCTGATCTCCTCCGGCGGAACTTCCCTCTTCTTCACCCTGGCCTCGATCGGCATTCTGCTCAACATCAGCAGAAAGGCAGAGTGAGTTGGCGAACCTGCGCGTTCTTATAGCCGGCGGCGGCACCGGCGGCCACATTATTCCGGCGCTGGCGGTGGCTCGCGAGCTGGTCGGGCGGTACTCGGCCGAGGTGCTCTTTGTCGGCACCGCGCGCGGCATGGAAACCCGCCTGGTGCCCGAAGCCGGCTTCAACCTGCGCCTCATCGATGTAGGCCCGCTCAAGAACGTTTCGCTGATCACCAGGCTGCGCACTCTGTTGAGCCTGCCGCGCAGCATTGCCGCCTGCATGGGGCTGATCCGCGAGTTCAAGCCCGCGGTCGTCTTCGGCGTGGGTGGCTACGCCTCCGGCCCGGCCATGGCGGCGGCGCTCCGGCTCGAGGCGCCCGCCATGGCCTTTGAGCCGAACGCCATGCCGGGGCTGGCCAACCGCCTGGTGGGCAAAAGAGTTCAGGCCGCGGCGGTCAACTTCCCCGCGGCGGCGAAGTGGTTCAAGAACTGCGCGGTCACGGGCATTCCGGTGCGCCCGGAGTTCTTCGCGATCGAGCAGCCCACCGCGCACGAGCCTCACCTGCTGGTCTTCGGCGGATCGCAGGGCGCGCACATCTTTAATCTTCACCTCCCGCGGATCATCGCAGATCTGCTGGATGCCATCCCCGGCCTGACGGTCCTGCACCAGAGCGGGATTCGCCACGCCGATTCGACCCAGGCAGCCTATGCGGCCAGCGGCGCGGACCCCGAGCGCTGGCAGGTGTGGCCTTTTCTCTACGACATGCCGGCGCGCTTTGCCCAGGCTCACCTGGTGATGGCGCGCAGCGGCGCGTCCACAGTGGCCGAACTGGCTGCCGCCGGCAAGCCCAGCCTGCTGGTGCCCTTTGCCGCCTCCGCCGATGGGCACCAGAAGCGCAATGCCGAGGCCATGGTGGATGCCGGAGCTGCCGCATTCCTGCTGGAGCGGGATTTGGAGATTCCCGGTAAGTTGCTGAATATGCTCACCGGGCTGCTGACCTCACCGAGGCAACTGGCAGCCATGTCCGATGCGGCGCGAAGCCAGGCTCATCCCGCCGCTGCCGAGCGCATCGCCGGCCGCCTGGCCGCGCTGGCGGCGGAGAAGCCTTCGCGGTTGTAAGCAGCTCTCAACCGCGCTGATGGACTCCGCCTTGCCCATTCCAGCTCTGTGGGGCGTCCTGCATTGTGAGCCGTCGTCCGGCGCTCATGTCTCCCTTTGGGGTCCTGTGCTACTATCAGCGTCGAGAAGTTCCAAGTTCGCCGGAGATTTCACAGATGGCATACGTCATAGCAGAACCCTGTATCGGCACCAAGGACACCGCCTGTGTGGACGCCTGTCCTGTCGATTGCATCCACCCCAAGAAGGACGAAGACGGCCACGCCGAGAGCGATCAGTTGTTCATCGACCCGGTCGAGTGCATCGACTGCGGCGCTTGCGTTCCGGCCTGCCCGGTCTCGGCCATCTTTGCGCAGGACGACCTGCCCGAGAAGTGGGCTGGCTTCGCCGAAAAGAACGCGGCGCATTTCGGACGCTAAGCAGCTTCCCGGTTCTTCTGCGGTTTCGCTATTCGCTATTCGCGATGCGCATCCCCGCACCCTGGGGTGCGCATCTCTTTCTCTTGGATCCGGGTCGTCTGAGGCAACGGGCGCTCGGGGTGGGGCAATTCTACGCGGCAGCCTACAGCGCAGCTTAGTCCACGGCATCGACGGCAGGGGAAAGATCCAGCCTGGGAATCCAACCCTCGGGGTCTTCGCTCGATGCGGGAATCCTCCCCGCGCCGGCTGCGATGGCAAACCGCCCATTCTCAATCTCCACAAACTCGACGCTGTCGCCCCGCTTGAGGCCCATCTGTTTGCGTACGTGGGAAGGAAGGGTGATGCGGCCGTTGAAGGTGACCACTGCGGTGGGCATTTGTAACCTCTGTTTCTATTTTAACCATCCAGCCGGCGCGGAACGCAATGGGAAGATAATGGACCCATGAGCGTGCTCACCTCCGAAGCCGTGGTTTTGCGCACCTGGCCGGTCCATGAGGCCGACCTGATCGTGAGCTTCTTCACGCGCGACTACGGCAAGATCCGGGGAGTGGGCAAGTCGGCCCTGAGAAGCCGCAAACGCTTTGGCGGCGCGCTGGAGCCGATGACAGTAGCGCGAGCCTGGTTTGCCGAGCGGCCCCGGCAGGAGCTGGTCCGGCTGGATCAGCTGGAGATTGTCCGCTCGCCGCTTTCGGCGCCCGTGGATCATGCGCGCATGACCGTCCTCAGTTTCTTTGCCGAGGTGCTGGACGAGGCGCTGCCGGAGCACGATCCCCAGGAGACGGTCTTTCGCCTGCTGCTGGCCGTCCTCGAGCAGACCACGGTCGAACAGCCGTGGATGCCGCTAACCTATTTCTCCCTATGGATCACGCGCCTGATGGGCCTGTTGCCCGATATCGCCCATTGCACGGCCTGCGGCGAGCTTCTCATCGCCGGCGAGACCAGCTTCAATGCCCTCGGCGACGGCCTCTTCTGCGCGGTTCATCGCGGCGGCAATGCCAGCGGGCTTTCGGCCGACTCCTGGCAACTGGCGCAGCGGATGCTCCGCGCGCCGGCCGCGGCCTTTGCCGCCGAGGCTTGGCCGCGCCGCCGCGGCCAGGACCTGCGCCGCTTTACCGTGCAGGCCCTCGAACGCCATTTGGAGCGCAGACTGCGCTCGGCGGAGGCGCTTGGACGGCTGGGAGGCTGATAAGTGCAGGAAGACTGATAAAATTGGCTCAGTTCCGTCGAGAGAGATTCCCACGTGCCTTCATCCATCGTTTCATCGTCTGCGGTTGTGTCCGCTCCAAAGCCCGCTCCGCTCACCTTTCAGGAGCTTCTGTTCCGCTTGCAGAGCTTTTGGGCGGCGCGCGGCTGCATCCTCCAGCAACCTTACGACGTTGAAGTGGGTGCGGGCACCATGGCCCCGGAGACCTTCCTGCGCGTGCTGGGGCCCAAGCCCTATCGCGTGGGCTACGCGCAGCCCTCGCGCAGGCCGGCCGACGGCCGCTACGGCGAGAATCCCAACCGGCTCTTCAAGCACACCCAGTTTCAGCTCATCCTGAAGCCGCCGCCGGTCAACGTCCAGGAGCTTTACCTCGAATCCCTGGAAGCCATGGGCATCGACCTCAGCCAGCACGACCTCAAGTTTGAGGAGGATAACTGGGAGTGGCCGGCGGGCGGCGCCTGGGGCGTGGGCTGGCAGGTGATGCTCGACGGCCTGGAGATTACCCAGTTCACTTACTTCCAGCAGTGCGGCGGCCTCGACCTGGACCCCATCTGCGCCGAGCTGACGTATGGGATGGAGCGGATCGCGGCGTTCCTTCAGGATGTGGATTCCATCTATGACATTGTGTGGGCCGTCGATCCCGGCCCCGGCGCGCCGGTGACCTATGGCGAAGTCAGGCTGGCCGAGGAGCTTCAATTCTCGGTCTATAACTTCGAGCTTGCCGATGTGGGTAAGCTCTGGGAACACTTCAACCTTTACGAGGCCGAGGCAAGGTCGCTGCTCGAACAGGCCGGCGTGCTGTTTGCGAACCAGGATGCTAGCCCGGTGGAGAAGCGCCGCTTTCCGCTGCTGGCCACTTACGAGTTGGCGCTCAAATGCTCCCACCTTTTCAACCTGCTGGACGCGCGCGGAGCCATCAGCGTAACCGAACGGGTGGGCGTGATTGGGCGCATTCGCGCGCTGGCTGTCAGTGTGGCCAAAGCGTATGCGCTGCAGCAGGTGGGGGCGTGAAGAGGGGGTAAATCCTTCAACATTGTCAGCAAGCTGTCAGAGGGGACAGAAATGCGAGTTCCGACAAAGGTTTTGTTTGGACTGTCGATTGGGATCGCGGTTTCAGCTCCGCTACAGGGGCAGATCATACAGGCGGGAAGCTGCCAAGTCGATACTGAATTGATAGAGCTTCCTTCATGCGCTGTCGAGACCAGGAATGGTCAACCTTATGTGATCAAGGGTTTGCTGAAAACTTTCTTTTCGCAAGGTACCATTAGTGTAAGACCTGTTCGAATTGGCCTGCGATATTTGGCTTCGGGATATACCAGAGAACTTGGCTGGTTTTACTTCAATCGAAATGGCCGGATCATAGTTCGCGATGTGCTCGGATTTGATAACGGAGTGGGACCGTTTAATCATGGTTTAGTAATAGTTAGTCGGAGTCAAAAAGCAGGACTGGCAAATGTGAACGGCAAGCTTGTTGTTCCGCTGGAGTTTGATCAAATCCTGTATTTCGAAGAGGAGGACCGTTGGTTGGCGTGCAAGGGATGCAAAACCGAGCGAGCGGGGGACTATGGAGTTTTTTTGCCGGGCGGAGAGTGGTATGCGATTGATAGGCACGGCAAGCTTGTTGGAGCTGTTG
>Ga0326728_10005811_pt1 | contig 34045 bp, 30 predicted proteins | sample MB3enrmetagenome_FD_207602 | JGI IMG/M metagenome (GOLD analysis project Ga0326728, IMG submission 207602) | Lab enriched peat soil microbial communities from McLean, Ithaca, NY, United States - MB31MN | ecosystem: Environmental > Terrestrial > Soil > Wetlands > Peat | place: USA: New York...
GTGCCGGAAACTGACCGGATTAAAATCGGAATCCCTGCCCGGATTCATCCCGGAATCGTGACCGGATTAATTTCGGAATGCTGACCGGATCAATTCCGGAATCGCGCCCGCCTTGCCCCGGAATCCGAAGGTCCGCGGCGTAGGTGAGTATGGCGTTGTCCTGATCCGTCAGCAGGGCCACTTCTGGTTGCGGGTAATGATCCTTAATGATTTCCCAGTGCGATTGAATGAGCCGGTTGGTTCTGGCGGCTTCGCGTGAGCGGTCCGTCGCCGCGCCTCTCCGCAAAACCAGGCCGTACCCGGTGGCCTCGCGTCCAGTGGCTTCCGCCAGATAATTCCAGTAGATGACGCCCTTCGCCCCCATCGCCACGGCCAGCCAATTGTAGAGACGAATGTCGCGCGGCCGCATCTGCGGGCTGCGCCACAGACCTTCGTTTCCGTGGCCGGCCTGAAGTTCGGTCAGGTAGAAAGGCTTGCCGCCGGCATTCGAACGCGTGATTTCGAACTTGGCAGCACCGTGAGCGATAACCGGAAACTGCCAGCGCGGGAAAAGCGACATGCCCCACGCGTCGAGTAACTCCGCCAGCCTCCAGGCGTTGGTACCCGTGGTCACGCAGCCGTCGACGGGAGGATGATGGGCGGCGTGGCTTTCCATTACATGCACCGGGTCGGCGGCGCGCGCCGTCCCCACACGAAACTTCATCTCGCGCGTGCTGCGCTCGATCATGAAACGCCGCCAATCGACCCAGTCGGCGTACGTACCCATCGCCCGAGGCGCGTCAATGCACTCCCAGTTCGGATAGCGGCGCGTCCAGGCATCGTTCAGCGCATCCAGTGAGCCGTACTTCTGTTGCAGCCAGGCGCGGAACGACGCGATCGTGCGCTCGCAGTAGCAGAAGAGGAGTTCTTCGGGATCGGCCCAGATGTTGCGCGCCCAGGCCGGCTCAATGTGCGGCTCATTCCAGCAGTCGTAGCCAAAAAGCGACTTGTGCGGAGAGACCACGCGGATAAGTTGCTGGATGTACTTCGCGCCCGCTTCTCGGACCGGCTCCCAATCGAAACAGAGTCCGGGCCAGCCCCCGGTGACATTATTGGGGCTGCTTTGAAGGCGCATAGTCCGGCCGCGCGCGTCGATAAAGCGCGCACCCGGATATTTCTGCTCCAGCCACCACGGTGCCAGCTCGAACATGAGGCCGCACAGCACCTGGAGGCCGAACTCGTCGCAGTAGCTCATCACTTCTTCGACTTCGTCGAAGATCCACTTGTCCGGCTCAGGATTCACGTAATCCCAATTGGGCCAGATGCGAATCACCTTGAACTTGTACTCTTCGGCAATCGTCTTGATCAGGCCGCGCCGCATCGCGAGCGGTGGGCTGGGAGGGCGGAAAAATTGCGTGCCGTAGAGGAATTGGCGCGCCGGGACGGCCACGGGCCGGATTTGAGGGTCGGCCATCGGCAGGCCCGGCTTGGCTTGGGCAGCGCCTCCCCTGCCGGCTACGACGTGCAGGCTGCTCCACGCCAGGGTGACACCCGAGGCTGCATTCCTTATGAATTTTCGACGTGAAGATGACATCGAATTACTCCTCCTTGCCAGCTTCCCTTAGACCCATTTGATATTCGCATCATGTCATAGGGGATCATCGGGCGGCAAGTGCAGGCGCCCGCGGCAGGTAGCTGGACACCTCTGCAAATCGTGTGCAAAATGGAACAGATTGTTATTGCCGCTGATGCGACGCTGTCGTAGTGTGCGAGTGCAAGTCCCCAAGTTGCAAGCGGCGCCTGAAGAACAAACAACGTCGGAGGTGGAACGAGCATGACAGCAACCATGGCACCACTCACTCAACGCGCGGCATGGAAGGCCCTCGAAGCCCATTACAAGAAAATCCGCAAGCTGCATCTTGGGAGACTTTTCGCGGAAGACCCCCTTCGCGGAGAGCGACTGACCGCCGAAGCGATCGGCATCTATTTGGATTACTCGAAGAACCGCATCACCGACGAGACGGTGAAGCTCCTGCTGCAACTGGCGGAAGAGTCCTGTCTGCGGTCCCGCATCGATGCCATGTTCCGGGGGGAGAAGATTAACGTCACCGAGAAGCGGGCCGTCCTACACGTGGCCCTGCGCGCCCCCCAAGGGGAATCCATCCTGGTAGATGGCGAAAACGTGATGCCCCAGGTGCGCGCCGTCCTCGATAAGATGGCCGACTTCTCCCACCGGGTGCGCAGCGGGGAGTGGAAGGGCCACACCGGCAAGCCGATTCGCAACGTCATCAATGTCGGCATCGGCGGGTCTGACCTGGGGCCGGTGATGGCCTACGAAGCCCTGCGACATTACTCCCGGCGCGACCTGAGCTTCCGGTTCGTTTCCAACATCGACGGCACCGACTTTGCTGAGGCCACGCGCGACCTGGATGCCGAGGAGACGCTGTTCATCATCTCGTCGAAGACCTTCACGACTCTGGAGACGATGACCAACGCGCACACGGCGCGCGCCTGGGCTCTCGCGACTTTGAAACAAGACTCCGCCATAGCGAAGCATTTCGTCGCGGTCTCGACCAACGCCGCGGAGGTGGCGAAGTTTGGCATCGACACCACCAACATGTTTGAATTCTGGGACTGGGTCGGTGGGCGTTACTCGATGGACTCGGCGATCGGGCTCTCGACGATGATCGCCATCGGCCCCGATAATTTCCGCGCCATGCTCGACGGCTTTCATCAGATGGATGAGCATTTCCGCACGGCCCCTTTCGAGCGCAACTTGCCCGTGCTCATGGGACTCCTGGGCGTCTATTACAACAACTTCTTCGGCACGCAGACCGTCGCGGTCCTACCGTATGAGCAGTACCTGAAGCGCTTCCCGGCTTACCTCCAGCAATTGACGATGGAGAGCAATGGCAAACACGTGACGCTGGAGGGAACAGAGGTCAGCTACCAGACGGGGCCGATCTACTGGGGGGAGCCGGGCACCAATGGCCAACATTCTTTTTACCAACTGATCCATCAGGGGACCAAGCTTATTCCCTGTGACTTTATCGCGTTTGTCCAGCCGCTGAACGTGCTCGGCCGCCACCATGACATCCTCCTGGCCAATGTCTTTGCCCAGGCGGAGGCGCTGGCCTTTGGCAAGACGTCGCAGGAAGTCCAGGCGGAAGGCACACCGCCGTGGTTGGTACCACACCGCACCTTTGAGGGCAACCGTCCGTCCAACACGATTTTGCTGGACCGGCTCACTCCCGCGGCGCTGGGGAAACTCGTCGCGCTGTATGAACATAGCGTTTTCACCCAGGGGGCCATCTGGCAGATTGACTCGTTCGATCAATGGGGGGTCGAGCTGGGCAAGGTGCTTGCCCAGCGCATCATCCCCGAAATCGAGAGCCAGGTTGAGCCCAAGCTCCAGCACGATAGCTCGACCAACTCACTGATCCGACGCTATCGGAAGCTCCAGCAGACCCCACGATGACCCTCGCTGCGGCTGTCTCGACGGACAAGTCGTCTGCACCAGATAAAGGTTCCGGTGTTCCGCCGAATACAAATCTTTTAGCGGGGTCTCGCCCCGATTATCGTCAAACCGGTCTTTCAAGCATTCATCCGGACCAATGGTTTCTTCTCTCCTCTTCTCGATCATTTTCAATAACCCACTTTCTTTTCATCAACATCGTGGAGAGCAAGGTATAACTCGTTCCGACTGCGAAGCACCCAGCGCGAGGAATTGGTTTTCACCACCCGCAGAGCGTCGGCCGTCGCCATGGTCGGCGGCAACGAGCAGAGCAGGTGCACGCGGTCGGGCCTGGCGTTTGCGGCCCTGAGTGCGCCGCCCAATCCACGCACGATTCCGTCCAGGTAGGCGAGAAGATCGTCGTGAAGCGCCGCGCCGATAAGAGGCTCACGGTCCTTGGTGCTGAAAATCACGTGAGTGAGGAGGTTCGTGTGGGTGTGTGACATGCTCTTTCGCCCCTCCGGGGCTTGGGGGGATTTTACTCGAGTTTCTCACCCACGGCTTGCGCCATGGGCTACGATCTTTCGCCTGCTACGCGGGCTATACCAGCCCCCGAATCCCGAAACCCTAATCCCGAGCCACGAAGAAAGAGCAGTTGGTGGAGTCGTTACGTGGCTCCGGGTACGAGGTTGTGGACTTCGGCGCACACGAACTGAATCCTACTGATGACTATTCCGATCCCTGACCCCGAATCCCGAGTCCCTAATCCCTAACCCCAGCCCCGGCGGGCACGGGACTAGCTGTCACTCCTCTGCTCATCGTGAGCAAAAGGGAATAAATTGTTGCTGCCGCTGGTGCGATGCTGCCTAAGGTGCGAGGACAAATGTGCTCCCGAGCGGAGTACAGACACTTGGCCGACGACACTTTCGACGACCCGTAGCGTGCTCCGGCAGGTCGAAAAGAAATCATGATGCGGGCGGGAATCGCCACGAACCATGGGAGGTTTACCTTCTTCATCATCCCCCTTGCCAGGGCCGTCGCCGCGGGAGAAGTGGACCGGGGAGTGGCCATCCGCACCAGCGGCGTGGGAGCGTCCATCGCAGCGAACAAAATTCCCGGTGTGCGTGCCGGGCTCATCCATGATGTTTTCTCCGCCCATCAGGGCGTGCAAGGTGAAAACATGAATGTCTATTGTCGGGGCGGGAAAGTGATCGGGCCCGCGCTCGCCAGGGAACTGGTCGAGACCTTCCTGGCTGCTCACTTCAGCGGCGCTCCACACCCCCAACGCCGCCTGGCTAAAGTCCGGGCACTGGAAAACCCGAAAGTTGGGCCATGAATGGTTCACTTGAGGCGTCCTAATCGTTTCGATGAAACTCACGACTCCAGCGCACCGGTGACGGCTTCGATAGGACCTGCGTGCCCTGCTTCTTCCAGCCTGGGCAGGAAGTATCAAATCGCAGTGGAATCTACTGCAAGAGAGAAATGATAAAAGCGACCCAAAAACTCCACGAAATCGGCCAGAGCCTCTGGCTCGACAACATTACTCGTGCTGACCAGTGGCACGCTTCACCGCTACACCCGGGAGTTTTCGGCCAGGCTTCCCAGCGGTGTGTTGTATGTTCGAATCTCCACGGCCTGTCCGTTCTCCCAATCGAACGTGATGTTGAAATCTGCGCCCTGGACCTCCGACAGGTAGCCGGAATGAGTGTGCCAAGGAGGCGCGGGCATGGAAACGATGGGGTGATGGTCGATGATGCCTAGTCCGAGATTTCGCACAAATCGCTCCCTCGATCCTCGGGGAAGGTAACGAGTGTAAATGGCGACCGGAGTCCGGTCTGAAACCTGGATGAAACGAGCCCCCAGGGATCCCGAACCGGCCGATCGTTGGCTCGCCTTTCTTCGAAATCACCGGGAAGTCATTGCAGCGATGGATTTCTTCGCGGCCCCGACGATCACCTTCGGCGTACTCTATTGCTTTTTCGTGATCAGCCATGATCGCCGGCGGATCGTGCAGCTCAACGTCACGAAGCACCCGACGAGCCGATGGATCATCCAGCAACTACGGGAAGCATTTCCATTCGAGTCGGCGCCCAGATTTCTCATCTTCGACCGGGATGCAAAATACGGGTCGGAGGTCCCCCTATACTTGTTATCGCTCATAAGGGTGCTCCTCCTCGTGAAAGTTGGCCAAACAAACACTTCCAAGGTGCATCAAACCGGCGGAGCGTAATACCCTGTTGAAATTGCAGGCGCATGAGTTTTGCCGAGGAACAGGTGTAAGGAACGAGGGGAAAACGCGGCATCCATGTTACCGGTCGGTGCTTCGACGATCCGTGCCTTGGCGCCGATCACGGCCTGTGCGGTGCTCGGGCGAAGCAAGGAACCAAGTCGTGGTGAGTCGGCAAGTTGCGCAGTGCTTCTGGATGGAGTGCTTACCTGCCTTTTCCTCAATTTCGCCTTCATACGTTAGGAATGTGTTGTGCGTCCCGCACCCTTCGCATTTGAACACGCTTCTTGGCATGGAAGCGACAAGTTTAGCACGAGAAGAGACAAGTCGGCGAGATTTGTAAGTTTTCGGCAGGCTTGCGTGAATCAGGACTTGAGGCAGATTTGGGGAGTGGCCGACTGGTTTCGGGAGAGCGTCGGACGACCCTGAACGGGACACCCCCAGGAGAAGAAACTTGACGTGGAGCGGACTGTTTGCGAAGCTGAGGGAAGGGAATCAAGGCTGGCTGTCCAAGACAGGAGAACCTCATCATGGGTGGCGCTTCGAGCAGACCGCGGTTTAATCCCAGCAAGAATTACATTTCCGTGGTTCAGCAGCAAGGACGAGTTACCCTGGATCCTGACTCGGGCCCGGATATCAGCGAGATCCTGGACGTTGACCTGGGGCTTGGGGCGGCGCGCCAGGTTCCGTTGGGCAAGGGCTCGGGAACGCATCATGTCACGATTACGAGGGAGACAGACACCGCATCGCCTAAATTCCGTCAGGCCCTGGTCACGAACGAAGTCTTTAAGACCGTCAAGATTCATTTCAGCCGTGGTGAGAACCGAAGCTACATCCTCAAGCTGACCGATGCCGTCATTGCGCATATCAGGCGCGTGTCGAAGCCCGGCACTAAGACGCCTTGCGAGCAAGTGGAGTTTTCCTATCGCGAGATGGAAACAACGATTGATCACTCAAGATGATGGGGCAGCGTAGTCGAACTCAGCCGGACGAGCAGAATGGTTCAGCATGTAGGCGTGGCTTACGGGAACCGTCATGCACAACGTTCGTTCGCTTTCTGAAAAGGAATCGAGCCCATTCCAGGCAATCACTGTTCAGTTTTTTTGTTATTGTGCCTTACCCATGCCGGCGACGATCTTTGCCAGCAGCGCCTTACCTTCCGCATTGGAGGTCGCTCATTCCTTCTTCGCGGCCGCCATTCCGGGAATCGAAATATCCAGCGTAGTGACGGGGCCGAACGAACTCAGCGGCCGGTCGAAGTCCGCAGCCTTCCCCACGACGAGCACCGCCAACTGGTTCCTGTGGATGTACTGATGTGCCACTCGAGCCACATCCTGCTGCGTTACTTTTTCGATGCCCGCGCGGTACTTTTCCAGAAAATCCGCAGGATAACCATAGAACTCGTAAGTCATCCGCTCGCGCATCACCTTCTCTTTGGAGTCGAATCGGAAGACAAACGAATTCAGAATGGACTCTTTCGCTTTGGTTAATTCCTCAGGCATCGCCGGATTGGTTTTCAGAGTATCCAGTTCCGCATTAAAGGCGTCGATAGCCGCGGCCGTACTTTTGCTCTTTGTACCCAGGAACAGGCGAAGGATGCCGGGGTGATCGAATTCGGTCCCCACGCCCCCGCCCACGGCATAGGCGAGTCCTTTCTTGGAACGGATGTTGGAGAACAGACGGGATGAAAACCCGCCCCCGAAAAACTCGTTGAATACGTCAATGGCATAGTAGTCCGGATTGTCACGCGTGGTCCCCAGGTCGACCATCTGCACGGTACTGGCCGTAACGTCGTCCTTTTGCACAAAGTAGATGCCGGGCTTCGGTCCCTTAAAAGAGGTCTGGAGCTTGGGGGCCGCCGGGCCTCTCGGCCAGGATTCAAACGCTTCGCGCAGCTTGGTCGCCATCGCCGTCGAGTCGAAATCGCCCACGACTCCAAGGATGATGTTATTGGGATACACGTAGCGTTGATGCCAGTTCAGCAAGTCGTCGCGCGTAACCGCCGCCACCGTGGCATACTCGGGCACGCGGGCATAAGGGGAGTCTGCCCCATAGACCAATTTGGCCGCCTCGCGAAACGCAATCTGGAAGGGCTGGTCATTCCGCCGGGAGATTCCGGTATTCAATTGAGTCTTGGCCAGAGGCAGCTTGTCCTCCCGAAAAGCCGGTTCGCGCAGCAATTCCACGAATACCCCGAAGACTTCGTCAAAACTTTCTTTCAGGCAATCCCAGGTAACGGTGGTGGAATCTGTGCCTCCCGAAGTCTCCACCTTGGCGGCGCGCGCCTCCAGGTAATCATCAAGCTGATCGCCCGTTTTGCTTTTCGTCCCGCCCGTGCGCCACACCTGGCCATAGATCTGGGCCAAGCCCACTTTCTCGGCCGGTTCGTCCCGCGAGCCGCCGCGAATCTGAGCCGTCCCGCGAATGAGAGGCAGTTCGTGATCCTCTTGAAGGAAGATGACCATTCCGTTGGACAGTTCCACGCGGCGCGGCTGCTGCGGACGAAACGCGTGCAGCGGCGGCGCCTGAATTTTTTTCCAATCGGTCGCCTGCCCGTGCGAGGCCGGCGCGAAAGTGAAAAGACCGAGCGTGACCAGGATAGCGACAGTGAAGCGATTTCGGCGGTTCATTATTGCGTCTCCTTTCCCGTGGCAGGAGCCCCCTGTGCAAGCTGGGTGGACTCGATCATGCCTACTGTCCTGTTGGATTCTACGAACGTGGCGTTCGCGGCGCGCCGGAGGTCCGCCTTGCTCACCTTTCCGATGTCGTCCACATGGCGGAAGAGCCCCCGCCAGTCACCATAGAGCGACTGGGCAGTTCCCAATTGGAAGGCCAAGCCCTGGTTGTCACCCAGGGCGCGAATCAGGTCCGCCTTGGCCCGCACTTTGATCATCTGGAGTTCGTCGTCTGAGATGTCCTCCTTCTTCACCCGTTCAATCTCCGCATGAATGGCGTCGCGGATCTCCTCCGGCGTGTGTCCCGGGGTCGAGAAGGCATAGAAGACAAACAGGTTTGGATATTTGCCGCCCGGAAATCCGTTGAAACCCCCGGAAAAGGCCGCGATTTTCTTGTCCCGCACCAGCGATCGGTAAAGGCGGGAAGTGCGGCCATTCGACATCAGGTCCTGAAGCGCGTCGTACACGGCGTCATCTTTGACCCGCGCACCGGGTTTGTGATAACCCTCGATGAAGATGGGCTGCGAGGTTTCGTGCAGGATGACTATCCTCTCCGCGATCTGCGGTGGCTCGACGGTGCGGAGCGGCTCCGGCTTAGGCCCGGCGGGCAGTCGGCCGAAATACTTCTCCACGATGGGCAGAACCTCGCCGGCCTTCACGTCACCCACCAGCGCCACGATCATGTTGGCGGGAACGTAATACTTCTTATAGAAGTTCTCAGCGTCGGTTTCGGAGAACGCTTCCAGGTCGGACGGCCAACCCACCACTGGCTTTCCGTAAGGGTGCGCGATGAACGCCGCGCCCGCGAATTGCTCCAACAGCCGTCCGAAGGGCTGGCTCTCACTCAGGCGGCGCTCCTCGTGCACCACCTCGCGCTCCTTGTAAAACTCGCGGAAGACGGGGTGCAGGAACCGGTCCGACTCCAGGTACGCCCACAGCTCGACTTGGTTGGAGGGAAACGAGTAGAAGTAACCGGTCTCCTCGTTGTCGGTGAACGCGTTCAGACCCGTGCCGCCCTTCCGTTCCACGATCTGCCCAAACTGGTTTTCCTCCACGTACTTTTGCGCGGCCTCCATGGCGTCCTTCCAGGCCTTCTCCAGCTCGGCTAGCTTTTTGTCGTCACGGCCGACTTCTTTGCGCCGTTCCCGGTCGTAGGCTCGGTAGACCTGCTCCACTTTCGTGAGCGCCCCCTCTTCGGCCGCGTAATCTTTGGTCCCGATTTTGTCCGTCCCCTTGAATGCCATATGCTCGAACATGTGGGCCAGGCCGGTGATGCCCGGGTACTCCCGGTCCGAACCGACATCCACGTGCGTGAAGAACGAGAAAACCGGCGCCTCCGGACGCTCGCAGACCAACACCGTTAGCCCGTTGGGCAGTATCTTCACCGTCATCCGTTTTTCAAATGACGCCAGGTCCTGCGCGCGCGCCAAGACAGCAGACACGGCCAGCAACACCACCAGCATCAGCCCGTTCAATCGGAGTTTTTTCATGGGAGGTAATCCTCCAAAGCACAAGTTCACGATGATTAGTTTGGCAATACTCTGAACCGTCCGAACCGGAAAGTCAAGCCTTTCTGCTCTGCCACAGCCGTTTCGGAGCCCCGCTAGCACCTGACCTATTTTCATTCTGATTCGTCTTGGTCTTGAAGCGAAGGGGGGAGGGTAAAGAACGGTTTCCTATTTTCGCATTCGTCAAAGGTGCCTGCTTTTGCCTGTTTCTTGTAGGATTATTACTACAATATGGAAACCGAACCTCGCGGCCCGCAAGCGGCGCGTCTGCGCCAACGGAAGTTTGAACTCTTGCGGCGTTTTCCTCTGCCCTCCGACCTTCTCCCCGGTTCCCTTACTTTCAACCCCACCCGCTGGGGTCATCCCCGCTGCCACTGCGCCACGGGAGAAGGCCATGCCGCCTGGGTCCTGACCTTCATGGTGAAAGGGAAACGGCACGTCGAACGCATCCCCAACGATTGGGTGGAGGACGTCCGGCGCCGCGTCGAGGCGGGGCGAGAGCTCCAAGACGCGGTGCGCGAAGTGCTGGCCGCCAATGCCCAGCTTCTGGTCTTGGCGCGGAAACAGCGGCGGAAGAAGCGGTGAAGGGACCGAGTCCCCAGCGACTCTGGAAATACCTCGCCCGCTGTTTGCGTCTGCAGTCCTACCTCGAGTCTCCCGGTGATGGCCGGACGGCTCCCCAGATCGCAGCTCCCGTCATCATTTGGCCCTGGTTAGCGTGGTGGGAACCGGCTTGACACTCCCCTTGGATGGGGAACCCTACGGGCCGGGGGACAGTGAATACGCGGCGGCCCCGCGTCTCCTGCGACGCGCCCTCGGCGCGCTGGGTCCGCGCTTCGCCGACTACGTGGTGGGGGATGGGGAATTCGCCACCGCTCCTTTTCTGCATGCGGTGGGCGATTTACACCTCCGCTCGTCTGGCTCATTACCTGCCTGGCCTTGACTATCGAACGGCTGTGCCGCCTGCGCCATCTACACCGCGGCACTCACCCGGTTCACTCCGCCATAGAACTTCTCCGCCTCTGGCGGCTCAGCTTGGCCAGCCCTGTTCACGTCGATACCAGTTGACCTGCCATCCGCCCTTATCAAAGAAACCTGCTGCCTCTCGCTCTTCCCCAACCCCGCTCCCTCCGCCGGCCCCCGGCCGCGCGGAATTCTTTTCCCTGAAAACAGACCTTTTGCCTTCCCCTTACCCCGTATGCTTACCTAAACCCTTTCCATCCTGTTCAAATTAACTTCGCCAACCCAATCTTCCGAAACGGCGGACCAGTACTTTGGAGTGTTGCAATTGGTCGCGCACAGGAGTATGAAGGAAGCATGCTTACGGGAAAGGAGGTATGACTGACTCCACCTGGAATGCATACGACGGTCGAATGACCACACCGCTCTTGCGGTGCGCACCTTGGCAACGCCCCGCGGACGCTGCCACGGCAAAAACGACGAACACCTGAGACGGGGGACCGGAGGCGGTTCCCCCCTCTCGTTTTTGGCCCAAGAATCCTAGCGCCCATCCTGGTCACATAAGAGCTTTGGGAAGCATCAGTAAATCAATCTCAGCGAGAACTGAATCCGGAGTGAAGCCGCAGTGGTATGATTGATGACCTCTCAGCGGCGGGATAGGGCTAGTTGTGCTCCGTGTTGGGCAAACGGTTTCTTACTGCGGCGCGGCGATCACCGTCCCAAGCGGAAGCAAATGGGAACAGAATTAAAGAGCGTCCTGGACTCACGAAGGAGAACAACATGCGCTACCTAAGTGGTTTCCTCCTGCTGTTCGTATTTCTCGGGAATGCCTTCGCTCAAACGCTGGCTGCCGATTACCGCAACCCCAATCTCCCCATCGAGCAGCGCGTCGCTGATCTGCTCAAGCGTATGACACTGGAGGAGAAAGTGGGGCAATTGGCGCCCCGGCGCGGGGCCAACTTTGGCATTCTGGACACGACGGGCAAGTTTACTGATGTCAACTCGCGCGAGATCTTTCGCAAGATGTTCAGCGTTGACTCGAAGATCAGCCCGCGCGACGCGGCGATTCTGCGCAACGCCATGCAAAGGTACCAGGTGGAGAAAACGCGCCTGGGCATCCCGGTGATTTTCCAAGGCGAAGCACTACATGGCTTCATGGAAAACGGGAGCACGAGTTTCCCCCAGGCGCTGGGCTTGGCGAGCACCTGGGATCCGGACTTAGTCCGGCAAGTGTTCACGGCCGCTGCCGACGAAATGGCTTCCGCGGGCGACGAACAGGCGTTCTCGCCGGTGCTGGATCTGGCGCGGGATCCGCGGTGGGGCCGGACGGAAGAAACCTACGGAGAGGACCCTTACCTGGGTTCGCGCATCGGCGTCGCTGCCATTGGAGGATTGCAGGGCCCGAATTATCTCATCGACCGGCACCACGTTATGGCCACCGCCAAGCACTTTGCCGCGCATGGAGAACCGGAAGGTGGAACCAACACGGCCCCCGCCAACTACTCCGAGCGGGTCATCCGCGAATCCTTTCTGGCGGCTTTCCGTGCGGCGGTCGAGGAGGCCCAGGTCGGCAGCGTGATGGCCTCCTACAACGAGATCGATGGCATTCCCTCGCATGTCAACTCCTGGTTGTTGGACAAAGTCCTCCGCCAGGAATGGGGATTCCGCGGCTACGTGACTTCCGACGGCGGCGGGCTTCAGATGCTGGTGACGACGCATCACATCGCTGCCGATAATGCGGACGCGGCCCGTCAGGCGCTGGCAGCCGGGGTGGATTACGATCTCTCGGACGGGTCGGTCTACGGTACGCTGATCGATCAGGTGCGCGAAGGAAAGATTCCCGAGAGTGAAGTGGACCGGGCCGTTGCGAGGGTCCTCGCGGCGAAGTTTCGCATGGGGCTCTTTGAAAACCCCTATGTCGATCCCGACTACGCAGAGCGGACCACCAACAGTCCTGAACACCAGAAACTCGCGCTGAAGGCTGCGCAGGAAACGATGGTGCTTCTGAAGAACGACGGCAACCTCCTACCACTGGATTTGCCGAAGCTGAAGACCATCGCCGTGATCGGTCCGAACGCCGCGGACGTTCACCTGGGTGGCTACAGCCGGGAACCGGCCCACAGCGTGAGCATTCTGCAAGGCATCCGTGAACGCGTGGGCACGGCCGCTAAGGTGGTTTATTCCGAGGGTTGCAAGATCACGGAAGGGAAACAGGGCTGGTCAGCGTGGTACGAGAATGAAGTCAAAATCCCGGATACCGAGTCCCAGTTGAAGAGCATTCAAGCCGCCACCGAGGTCGCACGGAAGGCGGATGTTGCCATCGTCGTGGTGGGTGAGAACGAAAGCACTAATCGTGAAGCCTGGTCGGAGGAGCACCTGGGGGATCGGGACTCTCTTGATCTCATCGGCCACCAGGACCAGCTCATCAAGTCGATCGTGGAAACCGGCACCCCCACCGTGGTGCTCCTCATCAATGGCCGCCCGCTCTCCATCAACTATGCTGCCCGGCACGTCCCGGCAATTCTGGAAGGTTGGTACCTGGGCCAGGAAGGGGGAACCGCCGCCGCCAACGTACTATTCGGTGATGTCAATCCGGGAGGTAAACTCCCCATCAGCTTTCCGCGCAATGTCGGCCAGCTTCCCGATTATTATGACCATAAGCCGTCCTTGAACCGCAGCTACCTGTTCAATGGCCGAAAACCCCCATTCCCGTTCGGCTGGGGGCTGAGCTACACCACCTTCAAGTTCGACCATCTGCGCGTCGATCCCGCGACCATCGGCACGGGTGGAGAGACTACCGTGAGTGTGGAGGTGACCAATACCGGCAGCAGGGAAGGGGATGAGGTGGCGGAGCTCTATATTCACCAGCGCGTGGCCTCGGTGACGCGTCCGGTCATGGAACTCCGAGGGTTCCAGCGCCTCGGCCTGAAACCCGGAGAGACGAAGACGGTGCAATTCAAGCTCACGCCGCGCGACCTTCAGATGCTGAATCAGGATATGCATTGGGTGGTCGAGCCTGGGGTCTTCGACGTCATGGTCGGACCGAGTTCCGACCAAACGAGCAGCGTTTCCTTGCAGGTAGTTCCGAAGTGAGAGCGACACCGCCGAAAGCGCGGCTCCTGCCCTCTTTTTGTCCCTCGCCCCGCGCAGCTTGCGGCTGCAAGCTGCTGTCAAAAAGCGACAACGGTATTCATTTTCCATCGCAATCGAGACATATAACCTCTCCCCACTCATTGCACCACGCGCAATGACCTAAAGCGCGGGCGGCTTCGCCCTGATAGAGCCCGGCGGACTCGCTGGCTTAGGTCCACATCCCGGTGCCGTCGCAGGCAGGGCGAGTGATGGCCCCCCAGCCCTCTCGAGGAAATCCCACTAAACGCCGGTAACATTTCACCGGCGAATGCTCTCTCTGCAATACGCTGCGGTCAAAACCGCAATGCCCACAACGGCCGTTAACAATAAGAGAACAGCCCACGGCTCGGTAGTCGGCCAAAAGTGTGTTGCTGAGTGTCCCTTCGGTAGGCCTGCGTGGCTCGACCTGGCCATAGTTGCTAACGTCAGTCCGGTGTATACTTCGAACTCCCTGAAGCCAAAATGGGAATTCCGGATCAGGCGTCAGAGGGAGTGACCAAAGATGGTGCACTCTGAAAATCAAGGCGACTTATGTTCACAGTGTGCAAGCTATATTCCTACATTGCCCTCACCGCGTTCTTGTTTACCACCCCGGCGAGTCCCGGGCAGAGACGCGATTACGATTTCGTGATGAGTGGGGCCCGCGTCATTGATGGCACCGGTGCTCCTTGGACCTATGGAGATATCGGGATTGTTGGCGATCGCATCGCCGCGATCGGTGATCTGCACGACGCAACTGCCAAGAAGCGCATCGACGTCACTGGTCTTGTAGCCTCACCTGGATTCATCGACGTTCAAGGCCAATCCGAATTCAACGTCCTGGTGGATAGCCGCGCCGCCAGCAAAATCACTCAAGGCGTGACTACCGAGATTACCGGCGAGGGAACTTCCATCGCGCCGCTAAACGACCGGCTCGTTGAAGACCTCAAGGACGATGCAAAGAAGTATGGTGTCACGCTCGACTGGCGCTCGCTCGATGAGTATCTGCAACGCTTCGAACATGCCAAGCCCGCCATCAATCTTGGCACGTTTGTCGGCGCTGGCGGAATTCGTACCTACGTGGTCGGGAAAGACAACCGTCCGGCAACACCGGCGGAGCTCGAGCAGATGCGCCAGTTGGTGGCCCAAGCTATGGAGCACGGTGCATTCGGGCTGAGCTCAGCGCTCGAATACGTGCCCGACGCCTTTGCCTCCACGGACGAACTCGTCGAATTGGCTAAAGTTGCCCGGAAGTACGGTGGCGTTTACTTTACCCATCAGCGCTCGGAATCCGACCGGATTTTTCGATCCCTGGACGAAGTATTCGAGATTGCGCAGCGCGCCGGCATCTCCACCACGATTTGGCACCTGAAGGCCGCGTACCAGGAAAACTGGGGGAAAATGCCGGAGGTCCTCCAGAGAATTGAAGCAGCGCGATCGCGCGGTTTAGACGTTGCCGCCAGCGTCTATCCTTACACGCGCGCGTCGAATGGCCTGGTCGCCTGTTTCCCCAGTTGGGTTTCGGAAGGCGGCACCGACAAGATGTTGGAACGGTTAAAAGATCCTTCCGCGCGGGCCCGCGTCCGGAAAGAAATGGATGAGCCCAGCACTGCCTGGGAGAACGAATGGCGGGGTTCCGGCGGAGCTCAGGGCGTAACCTTAATTCAGGTTCTGAACCCAGAGCTGCGCAAGTACGAAGGCATGAACCTTGAGGAAATTGGCCGCCAGATGGCCAAAGATCCGAAAGATGCAGCCATGGACATCGCCATCGCCGATCGCGGAAACAGCCAGGTTGTAATCGCGATCATGCAAGAATCTGACGTTCGTGCCGCGGTTTCGAGTTCCTTGCTGACCTATGGTTCGGATTCTCCTGCGCAGGCGGAAGATGGGCCGTTGAGCACAACCAAAGCACACCCCAGGGCTTTCGGGACCTTTCCGCGCATCCTGGCTGAGTACGTCCGAACAGAGCACACCATGCGCCTGGAAGAAGCCATCCGCAAGATGACCTCGCAAGCGGCTAGCCGCGTGGGGATTACGGATCGGGGCATTCTTCGGCCGGGGATGATGGCGGATATTGTTGTCTTCGACTCGGCCGCCATCCGGGACGTAGCCACTTACAACGAGCCTCTTCATTATTCCGAGGGGGTGAAGGATGTCTTCGTAAATGGTAGACCCGTTGTGCTCGATGGCAGGATCACTGACGAGCGGCCGGGAAAAGCATTGCGAGGTCCGGGATATACATACGCTCAGTAATGGGCTCTCACGCCCAACACGAAGAAACACTGTTCTTGCTTTCAGACAGCTTGTTGAGTCTCTGATGGCGTTGGAATGCTGCCGATTCAGCTCCAACGATTTGGGTTTGTTCCTGATGGCCTGACTGACGTCGCCGTTTTGCATGTAGCGCCGCGTGATTCATTTCAACGGCACCGCCCATGCCACCTCGGATTGGACCCATCCGGCGGGAATGTCTGGACCACCTGCTCGTGTTCAACGAATCGTCTCTGCGACGCACGCTCAAATCGTATTTCGCTTCTTACCACCGGGCGCGCACGCACTTGGCGCTGGAGAGAGATGCACCGGAGATCCGACCGGTTCAAGCGCCGGAGCGGGGGTCGGTCTTTGAACTGCCGGAAGTCGGCGGACTGCATCACCGCTACGAACGGCGGGCGGCTTGAAGGATCGTTCTTGGGTTGAGGAAGGATACTTTCCGACCGAAGCCGCGAAGACTCCGGCCCTGGGAAGAGGATCTTTCCCGAGTTCCCGCCGCCATGAAATCTGTAGCCCGCACCGGTTCAGCAACTCCCTCGACTCTATGACTCCCCTGTAAATTGGCCGCTCTTTGTGGTCGATCGAGCTTTTGGCAGGGATACCTCCCCCGTTGCCGAGCGGATTCGAAGCACCAGCCCCAAGAAATAGTACGAGCGGAGAGTTCAGGATCGTGAGGTTCCTTGGCATCGCGGCCGAATTCTACGCGGTAAGTGAGATTTTCTCAACCTAACGATCATCCAACCCTGCATTTTTATTTGGAATCCGGGGCAGCCGTGTCGTCCGCCTTGTGAAATTCTCTTGCGAACGCACATCTAACGCATTTTCTTGCCGAGAATATCCCGTGCTGTGCTCCTCGAAAGGGGCAACGTCAATGATCGCACCCCCAAAACATAGCCCGTAAGGGAGAGGTTCGTGCCCGTTTATGAACTGAACCCGCTAGAGTATTTCCATTTATAATGTAGCGTATTGGGCGCTAAAAAAGAAGCCTTTGCAATCCGCCGTGGAAATCGCGTCGAAGGCGATTTTAGCCGCCCCAAGTAGTTCGTCTTCGGTGCGCGGAGCCTTGCTGCGCAGGATCTGTTTGATCTTGCTCCACATCGGTTCGATGGGGTTGAAGTCGGGCGAGTAAGGCGGCAGGTACAACAACCGCGCGCCGACTGCTTCGATCGCTTCGCGAACTCCCCGGATTTTGTGGGTCGCCAGGCTGTCCAGAATCACCACGTCGCCGGGGCGCAGCGTGGGGGCCAAGCCTTGCCGTACCCAAGCCACAAACATCTCGCCGTTCATCGGACCGCCAAACAACCAGGGGGCGCAAGGACCCTCCAGGCGGAGGCCCGAGATGAGCGTGCTGGTCTGGTAGGGTCCGTGGGGGAGGCGGGCCAGGAGTCTCTCGCCGCCCAGGGCGCGGCCTCGCAGGCGAGTCATCTTGGTGTTGGCTCCGCTTTCGTCCACAAACAGCAGAGCGGTCACCGGCTCGACGGCCAACTGCTCATGCCAGACGGCCCTTCGTTCGGCCACGTCGGGCCGGTCGCGTTCGGCGGCGGCCAGAGTTTTTTTTAAACTTCCAGCCCAGCCGCCGCAACCAGAGATCGACCGTGGAAGTGCGGAACGGCCTGTCCATGCGGGCACCCAACTCGGCCAGGGTGGCATCGGGCTGTTCGGATACGAGCTGCAGCAACCGGCGCTTCCGCTCTTCGGGGAGCAACGTCTGGCGTCCACACCCATGCGTCCGGGGCTCCAGCGTGCGGCGCTCGCGAAACTGCTGGCGCACGCGGCGCACCGCCGCCACGCAGAAGCCCGCAAACTGCGCGATCTCGCGGGTGCTCTTGCCGCGCTGGTAGAGTTCGAGAATGCGCTTGCGAAGGGGAAGGGGTATGGCGCTCATGAACACACTCTGCCACAAGTGCCCCCACTTTGCAAGCTACATTATTTATGTAAATGCTCTAGCAGGCCATCGGTGGGGGGAATTTCTCGAAAGGGATCCGCAGACCTCGCGGCTCCACACGCCGGCGTGGCTGGAGGCGTTGCGGCGGACCTATGGTGAAGGCTCAACCCGTTTTAGAGGCTGGCCATCAGACATGTGGGAAAGCTTCGTCGAATACGGAGCATCGTGCTAAACTGGGAAGATAATAGTCGGCCCGTTGGGGATAAGAGACCACAACCGGCGAAGAGCGAACAATGAGCCTCATTAAGAAATTCAAGTCTCCGCTATTACAAGCCGCGAATCGCGCTAACAGCCTCAAATCAACAGGCCCTCAAACCAAACCTGGCAAGGCGAACTCCAGCCGCAATGCAATCAAATATGGCGTGTTTGCCCGGTTACAGGTGGCGAGCATGAAAGAGCTCGGCGAGGATCCTGCCGCCTTCGAGCAGCTCAGTGAATCCCTTCGCCAAGCTTTTTGCCCCCAGGACGGATTCGAGCAGATGCTGGTTGAAGACATGGCGGAGATTCGCTGGCGCAGGCAAAGGCTCATGCGCGCAGAAGCCGGAATATTGGCCTCCAAGCAGCGCGAATTCAAGATCGAGCGAGAATGGAAAGAAGCCAACTCCGGCAAGCGTTTCAACATAGCGACAAATGATATCGTCTCCTCCGATATGGGGCTGGCGGCGCTTCCTCCCTCCGCCGAAAACATCGCTGAGATCATAGGTTTGTTGGAGTTACTTAAGGATTCGGTTGAAACCGAGGGCTTCAGGGAGGAGGACGCTTGGCCCCTGAAGGCGGTTTATGGGGAAAAACCCAGTTACACTGGCAGGCATTTGACGGAGCTTTTTCATAATGCTCCGCAGTGGGTGAGGGAAGACCCTGTCAGGTACTCTCCGGAAATCGAAAGGTTCCGGCGACCCTTCTTCGAAATCCTCGCCAGAGAAATTGCGTCTTTCCGGAAGCTGGCCGAGCTCCATAAAGCAAGGGGCGTGAAGGTGACGGAGGCTTTGACGGATAGTCAACTGATTCCCTCGCAAGAGGACCTGAAGAAGATTATGGATTACGAGGCTGCGCTTGAAAGGCAGTTTGAAAGAAAGGTGCAACAATTGGTGGCCTGGCGACGGTCTAAGGGAGAGGTTAGTGCGACCGATGGAGCATAAAAGAGATATGATGAATAGATTAATATATTAATAAGTACTTGTAACACGATAACTATACGAATGTCAAGAAATCCAAAAACGAAGCCGTTATCCCCATGAAAATAAAAGACGCTCGAAATTTGGCTTTGCCAAACCTGCGCCGAATCAGGCACAAAGAAGGCTCGCAAACTCGAGAGACAGTACTCGCCAGCATGACGGCTCCCTCTTGACGTGTACCTGCGGAGCGCTTCGAAAAATTCGTGCCCTTGTTGGGCGCGGGAAACCATGGGGCGCGGCGAACAATCCTTGTTCGGTAGATCGCAACCGGGTTTGAAATGACGTTCTGGGGAACTTATGCGTTGATTAGATTTGTCCTGCGGAACCAACACAACCCTTAAAGGTATTCAGGCGCCAGTCTTTCATCTTGATCCGTTCCAAGATCCCCGGGGGGAGGCGTTTCTCGAGATGCATCCGCAGGCCTCGGTTTTCCACACTCCGGGGTAGCTGGAGGCATGGCGGCGGACTTACGGCTGTGAGCCTTTCCCTGTGACCACCGCGGCTCCCGGCGAAAAGTTGAAGAACGGAATCGTGTTTTGCCGTGTCCAGAGCCGGCTGACGGGCAATCGTGTCGTGTCCCTCCCCTTCGCCGATCATTGCCAGCTGCTCGGAGAGAGTCCGGCGAGCCTTGCAACGTGGCTAACTGGGCTTATGCGGATGGCGGTCTTTGAGGCAATCGCTAACGTGGCGTGGGTCAGCTGCGGCGGCGAGCGTCCATTTCTTCCTCTTCAATGAACTCATCCCGATTGGCTCGTGCAATGCCCTCCTGTACGTCGGCACGATAGCGGGCATCTTACTCAAACAGACGCAACGCCGGCACGCTTCACCAGCTGTTCGGCGTCGGTGCGTGCCTACTCGATAGCACTATCTTGTTGCGGATCAGCAAGAGGGATGACCCTCAGAACGCCGTGATCAACCAGGTGCTTCACGCATTGGTCGGGCAGGGGGCTCGTGCCTGTCCAGGCCTGAGGGTTGCAATAGCAGTAGCTGGCAGAGCGCAACAGATTCGCTGCCCCAACCGGAAGATTTCCCTCTGGGTTCAGCAGCGTCAAGGCCCCTCGAGGTGGCCTCGCGGATGGAGGGGAGGGAGCGTTCACGGGGGTATTGTCTGGAAACTGGTGGGCGCGGATTCCCTGGCGGGGAGGGGGAGGAGTCGACGCCGGAGGAGACCTTGATGGTGATTCAATGCCTTGTTCATCCACTGTCGCGGGAGTATCAGGCGCGTCTTCCGCAACTGACTCGCGTGGGCGGGCCTCGGCGCTTGGGGGGCGGACGACCCAAAAACCTTGTGAAAATTCAAATCTGCCAGGTATATTGTGGGTAGGGGACAGGAATGAGGAGCGGCGCGGGATAGTGTGCGCCGAGCACGCGCATAGCCGGAGGAGGAATGAGACCGATGGGCAATGAGGCATGACGGGAGGGGATGCGCCGGACTGGGGATGGGCGCAACACCAACCGAAGGTCAGGAGGGTGAAAAGGAAAGCGAAGTTACTGAAACCAAAGGGTTGCACTAGCTGCCAGGGCGCAACAGATTCGCTCCCCCATGCGGAAGATTTCCTCTGGGCTCAGCATCGCCAAGGGCCCTCGAGGTGGCCTCGCGGATGGCGGGGAGGGGGAGAAGTCGAGGCCGAAGGGTACCTTGCTGGTGATTCACCGCCTTGTTCGTCTGCTGCCGGGGGTGGGCTGAGGATTCGGATGAAGCAACAGGCAAGTGAGAAGATTGGGACCGAATGGTTTGGCCTGAGGCAGGTGACTGTACGCCGACTTCTCCGAGAGGACTCTCAGGTTGTGGATCCATGCGTCTGTCGACGCGCTGCCTGCCGTTCAAGTTGGGGGGAAAATCCTGGTGAGGCGATCAGAGCTTGATGCGCGGCTTGGAAGACACCGGGTAAGGCCATTGGAAACTATCGATCTTGAAGGTATCGAGAAGGACGCTTTGCAAGCGGTGGCGAATGGGCGTTAAAGTTCGAAAACCCGGGGGGCATAGCTCGTGGTGTGTGGTCATTGACCACCAGGGCGAGCGGAAGACCATTGCTGTCGGCAGCCGCCAGGCCGCGGAGCGAGTAAAACGAGAACTTGAGGCTAGGCTCGCGCTTGGTGGTATGGCGTTGCTTCAACCGGAGAAACCCGCGCGGCCTCTTTTGGCCGAGTATGCCGCCGAGTGGCTCAAGAACGTCGAGCACGAGCGAAAACCGAGCACGGCAGGGTTTTATGGTCAGTATCTGCGGCTCTACGTCCTGCCCCGATTTGGCGACTCCCGACTGGACAACATCGAGCGGGAGAACGTGAAGCGGTTCATTTCAGATCTCCGGGCACGGAACTTTGCCAAGAATACCATTCGCCTAGCCGTGACAACGCTCCGCGCTGTGCTGAGTGCTGCGGTTGAGGATAAATTGATCGAGCATAACCCCGCCCTGGGGCTCGGCCGGTTTGTGAAGTCCGAAAAGGCGACGCGCGAGGCGACTTCGCTCAAGCCCAAGGAAGTCGCGCGACTGCTATCGATCGCCCGGGACGAGCTTAGCCTGGCGGAACATGCGCTGATTTTCACGGCGGTTCGGGCGGGCCTCCGTGAGGGTGAGATTGCTGCTCTCCAGTGGGGCGACATCCAATTTGGCCATGGCGAGGACGACACGGACCGATACATCCTCGTGCAGCGCAACTTCGACCGACGATGGTCCCGGAAAATGCTGACACCCAAGAGCGGGAAACCGCGACGGGTCGACACGAGCCGGGAGCTCAGGCGTGTCCTGCTCCAACACCACGACGATCAGCTCGTCAAGGCCTTCGCCAAGGGCAAGTCTGACATCTCCGTCGATCTGGTGTTCCCGTCAGAGGCAGGCACACCGATCGAGATGAATAACTTCTCGGAGCGCGTTTTCAAGCCGTTACTCGCCCGCGCAGGACTGCGCAAGATGCGCTTTCACGACCTTCGCCACACCTTTGGGAGCTTGCTGATCCAGGCGGGCGCATCGCTCGCTTACGTGCGGGACCAGATGGGACACAGCTCGATTCAAGTTACCGTGGATATCTATGGCCATCTGACTCCCGGGGCGAACGTGTCGTTTGTGGACAGGCTCGACGCCTCGACCCGTCCACAACAATCCGCAACACAGCCGCAACAAAGATCGAGGTTGGAATCAGGCGGATTTGAGCAAGTGCTTCCGAATGATTGGCTGGGAGGCAGGGATTCGAACCCCGATACGCAGATCCAGAGTCTGCAGTCCTACCGTTAGACGACCTCCCAGTGGGACCTTCTGATAGAAGTAAACGGGCGGCAGCGCGCTTGTCAAGGCTTCTTTTTCAAACTCCTTGACGCACATTGTCCGCTAAAGAGGCAGGGTGCTCAGAATAATCGGAAGCTGACTTCCACCATGACGCGCACCGGTACCGGCGTACCGTTTCTCATGGCAGGTTTAAACTTCCACGTCCTTACGGTTTCGACGGCTTTTTCATCCAAGCCGAGACCAAGGGGCTTTACGACTCGGCAATCGGTGACGACCCCTGAGGCATCAACGATGATCCACAGCACAACGGTGCCTTGGTACTTCGCCTTGCGAGCTTCCTCGGAGTAAGCGGGATCGGGCTTGTAAATGGGGATCGGCTCGCTCACCCCGCCCCCCACGCTATAAACTCCGCCCCCCACGCCGCCGCCTTCGCCGGGACCAAGGCCGCCGCCTTTGCCGGAACCAATCCCCGTGCCTTCTCCGCTTCCGATGCCACCGCCAAACCCTGGGCCGTTCGAGGCGGGGCCAACCACCCCATTCGGATCACCCCAGGGCATGTTGGCACTCATCGCCGGGAGCTTCAATTCCGGCGGGCCCAGCAGCGTAGGCGCAACCTGAAGCTGCGCGTTCGGGTTCGGAATTACCGCCATGGGCGGCGCGAGCTGCATCTTGGCAAACTTGGGAATGGCGCCTTTCGAGGCCGGCGTCGGTGAGCGATCTCCACCGCCTCCACCGCCCCCGGCCTTCTTGCCACCCGCAGGAGTCAATTGCGGGAGGTAGGGCGAGATATCCACGATCTCGGTCTTGGTGGCGGCTTTCACCGGTTGCCACATGCGGGCAAGGATGAAGGGCAGCAGGAGGAGTGTCAGGGCGACGCTGTGCACCAGCACGGAATTGATCCAGGAAGCTGGTTGCATACGATAGTCGCGCCAAATGTCGGGAGGGTATTGCCGAGTTTTGAAAATCAGCCAGCCCGCAAATTCGCCCAGGGCAAATCCTGCTACCACCCCAAAAAGCAAACCGGCCTCTCGCCCCAAGAACCAGCCGCCTGCTCCCAATACAAGGGCAAAGGCGAACGCACACAACGCGCGCTTTTCCTGCTGCGCATAGTTGTAGATTCCAATCGGGTCGCGAGGCTTTTCAAATGCCACCTTGATCTGAGAGGGGAGATCCATGAACCACGGGCGCATGTCCGTGGCAGGCAGCTTGACTTCGCCGCGATAGTACTGCGCGGGCACCGTTACCTTCGGTTCACGTATCCAGTCGCGGATCTGCTGGTAGGCAGAAACGAAAAGTGATGGGGGCTCGACGAGCGTGACCTCGAAATGCTCGCCGGGTGCGGGCACGTTCTTGGGCGGGATCTTTCCCGGGCTGACTTCAACCTGAATGTTGCTGGTTGACATTAACCTTTGTTCCTGTTCCTCGGGCAAATCCTACACCCGGGCACGGGGCTTTGTGTAACCCTATACAGTGATGGCGGACGGCACAACTGGGTTGTATCGGCTTTGGATTTCGCAGTTCGACCGCTACAAACCTTCTTTCATACTACCATATCAAGCGCGCGATGATAAGGCCCAACATGCCCCCGGATAGAAAAAAGCCCCGCGGTGGGACGCACCTTAGGGGGAAGGCTGAGGTGGATACCCCATCGCCCACCTGCCGACCCGGCGATTCGCGGACCTTGCCTGGGCGGTGGCGGCGGCATTTCTGTTTCCCGCCTGCGGCACCTTACACCGAACCCTTGATCTATGAATTGTGGCTCCCGTTTTCCAAATCCTTTCCCGACCTGCTTGAGATACGGGCGCTGACTTGATACACTGTTTATTCGACTTCATTTCAAATTGCGGACGGTCAACCTCTTATGCCAGCACGAGCCAGTTTTCTTGATCCGTTGGAGCCAGCCAATGGCGAGCACGGGAAGCTTTTCGTAGTCGGCACTCCGATTGGAAATCTTGAGGACATCACCCTGCGCGCCATTCGTATCCTCAAAGAGGTAGATCTGATTGCCTGCGAGGACACTCGCCGCACGCAGAAACTCCTGAATGCTTACAAGATTCAGACGCACACCGTTAGTTACCACGAGCACAATGAGATGACGCGCGCGCCCGAGCTGGTTATCCAGATGGAGGAGGGTAGCAGCATCGCCCTGGTCACGGACGCCGGCATGCCCGTAGTTTCAGACCCGGGCTTCCGACTGGTGCACCTCGCTGTGCGCCACGGCATTCCCGTGATTCCCGTGCCCGGCGCCTCGGCCTTCGTGGCGGCGCTGGCGGCTTCCGGATTGCCCGTGGATAAATTTCGTTTCCTGGGATTCCTGCCGAGCAAGAAGGGCGAGCGCAGGAAGGCTCTGGAGGAGCTCAAAGAGCCCATCCGGACGCTCGTCTTCTACGAGGCGCCGCATCGGTTGCTGGAGATGCTCAAGGACGCACGGGAAATCCTCGGCGAACGGGAAATTGTTATTGCCAGGGAAGTGACTAAGGTCCACGAGGAGTTCGTCCGCGGGACCATGCGCACCGCCCTCGAGTATTTGAAGAGATGTCCGGTGAAGGGCGAAATTACCGTGCTGATTGGCCTGCCCGCCGTAACGGACGCTAACGAAGGTGCCCCGAGTGCGGCGTCCATCGTCTCTGAAATCCAAACGGTCATGGCCGGGCGCAAGGTCGATGAACGAGCCGCTTTGAAAATTGTGGCCCGCGCCCGCGGCGTCTCCAAGAGCGAAGCCTACCGCCAGTTGCAAGCGGAAAAGAACCGCGAGAGTTAGACCCGAGTCGGCATTTCCCGACGATTTTCATTTTCCCAGCTTCGCCACCTCTTCCTGACACCGCATGCCGGTTCTGGCGTCGGCGCTCGACCTCCCCTGGGTTTTTCGCACAGCGGGGGACCGCAGGGGCTTACGCCGGTGGTCGCATCGCATTCTAGCTCCTGTGTTACCAGTTAATTGCGCCGTCTTACAGCAACCGCACAAATGCCCCCGCTGGATTCGTGGTCTGGTGGCCCGAATGCCCTCCTAGGGGCCATAACGAACCGACAAGGGGGGATACGATGAAGCACACACTCTGGCTTTTGGCAACGGGCTTGGGGTTGGCAATGGGCACGGTCTGGGCTGTGCAAGGCGCTGAGCAGGCAGTTCCCACACAGGGTAACGAGTATAAGGCTGAGCAGTCTTTGGCTCTCATCCTCGTGGGGGACGGTGGCGGTCGGGTGCAGAGCGTAAGCACCGGCGTGATCATTCGGTCCGACGGAATTGTGCTCACGGCTTACCGCCCACTTAAGGGCGCTCAGGAGGTGCAGGTTCGGCTGGGGGACGGGGAAGTTTATGACCAAGTTGACTTGATTGGCTTCGATGAGCGCCGCGACGTGGCGGCACTGCACTTTCCGGCCAGTGGACTTGCCTCCCTCTCCGGAGCCGCGCTGGAAGAAGCGACGAAAGGCGACAAAATCCGCGTGCTGAACGCCGACGGAGCGATGGCATGGTCGTCATCAGCCGGTGTCCTGGGCCCGGTTCGGCTGGCCGATGAAGTTTTGGGGGCAGGACACGGCTATCGAGTTATTCAATTCATGGCCGCCCTTCCTCTCGGCGCGCTGGGCGGCGCTTTGGTCAATTCGCGGGGCCAACTCCTGGGAATAATCACCGCCTCACCGAGTACCAGGGTGCAGCCATTTGCTGTCCCCGTGGAGAGCGTCGCGGGGCTGCCAGCTCAAGGTTTGCATAAGCCCTTTGGCACGGGAAAAAATCTTGCGCCGCCCGCGGCTATCCCCAATCAGGGTCCCACGCCGGAGGAGCAGCCAAGTTCGATTGCGACTCTCGCGAAAGCCCGGACCCTGAGTGTAACCACGAGAACCATGTATTTCACGCCGTTTATGCTGGAAAAGGAGCTACTCAACAATACGGAGCTTCTCGCCCTCGGAATCAATTTGCTGGATGGTAACCGGGGCGGGGAACTCCTGGTTAACATTGACCGACCCTTGTTCACCTATGATTTCACTTATTCTGTGAGTGAATCTCGTACAGGAACAGTCCTCGCCACAGGCAAAGTCACCGCCATCGACGGCCCGCACGCGGCGCAGGGAATCGCCAAGAAAGTTGTGCTGGAGTTGGAGAAAGCGCGGGCAGTGCAAGCGGCGCAGGCAAACCAGCAGGAAGCGCTCAATGCTCAGCAGTGACAAACGCCGACGAGCAAGCGAAAACAGCAGTGATGCAGTGATGAGGGGGTGGCGCCAGTTGACGAGCAGGAACAAACAGCGGGGGCGTCGGACCGATTTACGATTTTCGGAGCTCCCCTGCGTCGGTGGTCCGCGGGGTGGATAAACCACCTGATGACAAGGCCCTCACGTGCCCTCTGAGCAATACATGGGAAGAGTGGCTCCCATGAAGCGAACTCCCACGCGGTAGAATTCCTCGTCTTCTTTAATGCTGCGGACAACGGTGGCTTCGGTGAAAAAATCCGTGGGTCCCTCGGGGGGCCGCACCGGGCCGCGGCCGGGGATAACGACGGTGAGAGTGGCAAACAGGGCCAATTCGTGTTTGGTGAGAAAGGAGAGGCCGCGCCGGCTTACTTCCACCGCGTTGGTGGAATCGTCGTACTCCTGGCCGGCCGAGTCCAGCCCTCGCACCCGGATGGGGATGGCTGCTTCGACCCGGTGCTGACTTCGTTGATCTTCGCCGAAAGGCTCCATCAAGGTCACCTGGTCCTTTCAGGAAGCGATGGCCGCTTCCGTCCTGCCCGGGTTGGCGGCGAGCGAGGCGAAGAACGCGTCCACGCGCTCGAGCACTTCGCCTGTATCACGCGCGCTTTGCACTTGCCGCCGTAATTCCGTTCCGTTACGCACACCGTGCGTAAACCAACTTGCAAATTGCTTCATTTTGCCGATGGCGCCGGGAATTTCCTCGGTGACAAGCATGGAGTAGTAAGTGCGAATCAACTCGTAGCGGTCGGCGTCAGCCGGTTCGCGGTACGTGCCCGTGGCGAAGAATTCCGCAAGTTGGCGGAAGATCCAGGGATTGGAGGCGGCCGCACGCCCGATCATCACCCCGTCGCAGCCGGTCTGTTCGTGCATCGCCAGGGCGTCCTGGGGTTTAAACACGTCGCCGTTGCCGATCACGGGAATGCGCACGGCTTGCTTGACCTGCTGGATGATTTCCCATCGTGCCCGGCCGCTATAACCCTGCACGCGGGTGCGCGGGTGGATGGCCAAAGCTTCCGCCCCGCAGTCCTCTGCCAAGCGCGCCACTTGCAAGGCCACAATTTCTTCATCGCTCCAGCCGGAACGGAATTTGATGGTATAGGGAATCTTCACGGCGGCGCGAATCGCTCGCAGGATTTTTTCCAGCAACGGCAGGTCGCGCAGCAGTCCGGAGCCGCCACACTTCACCACTTTCTTGGCGGGGCAACCGAGGTTCAGGTCCACCAGGTCAAATCCCAGGTCCTCGATTTGCCGCGCGGCTTCTGCCATGTGCGCCGGGTCAGCGCCGAAAATCTGCGCGCTGATGGGCCGCTCCTCCTCGGTGTAATACAGGTAGCGTTGCGAACGGAAATTCTGGCGGATCATGCCCTCACTGGAAACAAACTCTGTCATGATCAGCCCGCAGCCGCCCAGGCGCTTGATGAAGCGGCGGAAAACCGTGTCGGTGATACCCGCCATGGGCGCCAGGATGTGCGCCGGACGGATGGCCACGTCGCGAATGTGAAAGTCTGCAAATACCATGATGACGATTACTTCTCGCAGGGATGACGCCAACTATATTGTAATCCCTGTGATTATGGGCTGTACGGGGTAGGTTGTCAACTCGCCTTCCCACCCGGCATGAAATACTGGGCGTTGGCGATGACGAAGCGCATTTGGCCCTTGGCCACTAACTCCCCGTCGCGGAAGACGGAGCCGCGCAACTCGCCCACCTGCGCTTTCACCCGCACCACTTTGGCAGGCTGGCACAGAGCGAGCGCATCTCTGCGCCAGCCAGCGGAAACGCAATCATGAAAGCCTATTTCTGGCCGGAGAGTCCAGAAGCACGCGCGGCCCCCTGCAAGGCCCCGTGGCGCCCGGGGGCATTTGCGAGCGCCGTCTCGAATTCTTTCAACGCCAGACCCGGGTGGTTCTGCCCCGGCAGCATGTCGCCGAGCTGTTCGCGGGCAGGAACGATCGGCCCCGGTGTCACTGGGAGTTTCTCGACCGCGTCCTCCTGATCGGCTGCCTCGCGCATCAACGCTAAAGCTACATCCGGATTACCCCTCGCTTGGGCTGACCATGCCATGACCTCGCGGATCAGAATATCCACCTGAGTGGCCCAATAATCGTCAGCTGCGGTGCGAAGCTGCACTTCGATCTGCCGTAATGATTCAGTTACTGTGTCAGCCTCTCGAGCCCGCCCGCTCCGAGCGAGTCCGAGCCCACGAGCCCAGATGGCAATTGCCGCAACTTGGGGCGGGGCTTCTGTGGCAGGAACGATGCTTGCAGCTTCGGCCCATTGTCTCCGCTCCACCGCGTAGCGAACCGGCATCGCTGTAAAGGCGTACCCTATTTTGAATTCGCCAAGGTTCAGCTTCGACATGCTTCTGAGTTGCTGAATGACCTGAGCCGCGTCTGTGTCGCGCCCACTTTGCAGGTAGGCGTACACCAGATAATCCATCGCGTGCAGCTCTTCTCCCGTGTCACCCTGTTGGTGTGCCGCCTCCCTTGCCGCAAGGTTGGAAGCGATGGAGTCTTGCCATAAGCCGAGCCGCGTAAATATATGCGATGGCATGTGCAAGGCATGCGGCGCTGAAGGTGCAATTTGGGAGTAGACTCTTGCCGCCGGCAGGCCTCTTGGGGCGAGTTCTGCATTGTCGTAAGCATGGATAAGGTAGTGGGGAATTCCCGGGTGCTGCGGGTAAGCGCGAAAAAGCGGCTCGAGCAAATCTGCTGCCTGCTTCTAATTCTTATGCACTTTGTCCGTCGGTGATGCATTCGCCAAGAGTGCTAACGCGTAAAAGACTTGTGCTTCGGCATCCTTCCGGTTCTCTGCCGCTAGATCGCTCATCGCGTGCTCGTAGTTCAAGGCCCTCGTGCGAAACGGAATGGTGCCAGCGCCCTGATATATCAAGCCCAGCGCATTGACGAACCTGCGCTCGCGTTCGGAGCCCGCCCCGATCTCTTGCGCCTGCTGGATTTCTCGTTGGGCAGTTGAAGTCGTGGCGGGCGAAAGGGGCGGATCCCAAAGCTGGTGAAAGTGCGTCATGGCGATACCCCAATGTGCCATCGCACACCGAGGATCCTTTTCTGCCACGCTCCGGAACGCATTCTCGGCCGCGGTGTAAGCAAACGAGTGAAGCAGCGCAACACCCCGGTCGAATTGCTGCTGAACTGCCGGTAGGCAGGAAGTCGGAAATGATACTTGTCCCAGTTTCTCAGGTGCGGGGTGGCTGTGCGCCTCTTGTGCTTCCAAAGAGGAGGGGAAGATTAACAGTAGGGTGAAGAATATTCGCGACAAATGGGACATCCCTATCTCCATGGGCGCTTAGCACTCTTGTGATATCCGAATTTTACTCTAATGACAGAGAAAATGCCCTCCCGTTGAACCGGGAGCCTTCAACATTGTGTCAAAGGCTTGGCTTGAAAGTGTGTTTGAGCAGAGGCAGACCCGAAAGGCGGGAATGTTAACAGAGGCTTGCCAAATTATCTCTGTGCGCCGGTAATTATCCAACGCAGCACTCAACCTGATGCAGTGGCCTTCCTGCCCGTCATGACATCCTCGGCGTTGGCGATGCCGAAGCGCATTTGGCCCTCGGCCACCAATTCGCCGTCGCGGAAGATGGAGCCGCGCAGCTCGCCGACTTGCGCTTTCATCCGCACCACTTCGGCTTCAACGCGCACGGTATCGCCGGCCTCAATCGGTTTGATAATACGCGCGGAGGGTATATGCAAGATCAGGGCGATCTTGCCAGCCATCTCCGGGCGCTCCATCACTAGCACCGCCCCCACCTGCGTGACCAGTTCCAGAATAACGCCGGTGGGGATGATGGCGATGCCGGAGGGATTCCCCCGCGCGGCCTGATCGTCGATGGAAAAATGCTTGATCGCCACGATGCGCTGCCCGGGAACGAATTCCGCAACCTGGTCGACGAAGAGGAAAGGGAAGCGGTGGGGGAGAATGCGAGCGATATCGGCAGGAGAAAATTTATTCATTGGTTCATCGGGTCATTGACTCATTGAATCAATCCGTCCTTTCAAATGACTCAATGATCCGATGACTCAATGACTCAATCCTTCGGTGGTTTATACAGTTCCCGCTTCAGCGCCGGGTTGCGGCTGGTCCAGTCGCCGGGGCGATCCTGGTCCGCCGCGTATTGCTCGCGCACAGCTTCCAGCTTGGAGTCCATATCGTCCAGGAAATTGACCACCATGGCCTCGGCAAACATCGGTTCCTTGGGTGAGCCGAACTCCAGCTTGCCGTGGTGAGAAAGAATAATGTGCTCGAGTTCGTCCTTGAGTTCGGCCGGGAAGTTGGGGATCTGACGAATCTTCGCCTGCACCATTTCCAATGCCATGGTGATATGCCCGATCAGTTGTCCCCGCGTGGAGTAGCGGAAACCGCGGGTGAAATTCAGCTCCTCCGTCTTGCCTAGATCGTGCAGCACCAGGCCGGCCACGATCAAGTCGCGCCGCAGCCAGGGATAATGATCCACCACGCGATCGGCCAGAGCGATCACCGACACCACGTGTTCCAGCAGCCCGCCCAGGAAGGCATGGTGATAGCTCATCGCCGCGGGGGCCAGCTTGTACTTTTCCGCCAGAGGCGCCTCTTCCAAGATGCTCAGCAACAATGCGCGCAGCGGACCCTCGCCCATGCGGCGAACGCGTTCGAGTAAAGCGGCGTACATCTCGTCCGGGTCGCGCTGCGTGCGCGGAAGATAATCCAACAGGTTCACTCCTTCGGGCGCGCAAGGGCTGATCTTTCGGACGCGAAGCTGCGGCGTGCCGCGATAGCTTTCCACGTGCCCTTCCACCTGCACGACGTCGTCTGCTTCAAAGGCAGGAGTGGTACGCTCAGAGTAGTCCCAGAGTTTGGCGGAAATGACGCCCGTGGTATCTTGCAGGCTGAGGTCGAGGTAAGCGGCGCCGTTGCTGGTGATTTTGCGTTCTTTGGATTGGACCAGGAAGGTACTGCGCACCGGTGAGTCCGGCTTGAGGTCCTTGACAAAGGTTTGTTTCATTGAGCTCTTTCGGAGGTCAACGCCGCGCCCGGCGTTTCGGCGCCGGTGTCAACGTATCCCGGCGCGAGAAAAATGTAACTGTCTTTGCGAAGTTGGGTTAAAAATTCGCGCATCTTGGGTTCCATGCGCTGACTGTATAAGGCCTCGTTAACGCGCGTTTCAACCTCTTCAAACGAGGGGACGCCGGGGCTGAATCGTTCCAGGAGTTTCAGGATCATGTAGCCGTTCTTGGTTTGAATGACGTCGGTATATTCGTTGACTTCCAGCTTGCTGAGGGCCGCGGCGATCGCCGGTGCAAGCACGGGGGTCTTGATGAGGCTAATGTCTCCGCTTTGGTCTGCACCGGGTCCATCGGAATATTTCTTTACGACGTCGCTAAAGCGCGCGCCGCCCTTCAGTTCCGCCAGTGCGGCCTTGGCGCGCTTCTCGGCCTCCTCCGGCTTGTACTTCTCCGTAGAAATCAGGATTTCCGCGAGGTGGACCACGCCCTCCGATTTAAACTCGTCCTTGTGCTGATTGTAATATTGCCGCGACTCTTCCCGCGTCACCACGATGCGGGAACCGACGTCGCGGCTAATGACTTCCTGCATCAGGAGTTCGCGGCGGATCTGGTCCTTGAAGTCCTCCCAATTCACGCCCTGTTGTTCCGCGTCCTTTTGCAGGTCTTCGATCGTCGCAAGGTTGTCCTGCTTGCGTATTTGATCCAGCCGCTTGATGATGTCGGTTTCCACGTTAACATCCTCGTCTTTAGCCTTCTGGACCATCAGCGACTGGTCGATCAGGTTACGCAAAAGGTTCTTGCTTTCATCATTTACCTTGGCTTCCAGTTCGGCGCCGGAGTATTGCTGGGCAAGGTCATCGCGAAGCTTGCCTTTTTCTCGTTCATACTGGCGTTGGGTAATGATCTCGCTGTTGACGCGCGCGATGATGCGCTCCACCACGTGAGCGCCTCGGACCTGGGACGCCGTAAAAGTTGCCACTAGCATGGCGCTCGCCAAAATTGTAACCGTTCGTTTCATTGTCCCCCCAACTTCTTGGTCATTTCGGTGTCTCCGGGTTGGAGCCGGGGAACGGCGCCCGGGTTGTCTGGTCGTCCGATGAAAGACATAATAGCGCAGACCTTCAGAGCCTGCCCGGGGCGGGGCGAAGGGTCGGCACGTGCTGAGCTAAAGCTCAGCGCTACAATACCCCATCAACCGCTAGTCCCCCAGTCTCTCCTTAAATCATCTTACGGCTGGGGGCGGAGTTCCTGCAAGACGTTTTGGACTTGCGTCAGCAAGTTGCCGTCGCGCTCGCGCAAGCGGAAGCGCAGAACGCGGTCAGGGCGGAAGCTGGCCTCGCGGCGGCGCCGCACCAACTGCGCCAGCCGCTGGGGGTCAACCGGCGCTTGCTCATGGAACTTGACCCAAATTTCATCCCCTTTTCGCTCAATGGTTTGTACCAGCAAATGCTCCGCCGCGTTTTTCAGCAAGGCATAGTCAAGCAGGTTGGAAACCGAAGGGGGAAGGGGGCCGAAGCGGTCGGCCAGCTCGGCCTCCATGTCCACCCGCTCGGCGGGCGTGGCGGCGCTGGAAATACGTTTGTACATCCGCAGCCGCTGGTTTTCGTCAGGAATGTAAGGGTCGGGAATCTTGATGTCGAGGCCCAGGTTGAGCGAGGTGCGTACTTCGATCTTGGCGGGAGCGCCCTTCAATTCCTCCACCGTCTGCTCCAGCATCTTGAGGTAAAGGTCGATGCCCATGGCATTTAAATGGCCATGTTGCTCGGCCCCCAGCAGATTGCCGGCGCCGCGCAATTCCAGGTCCAGCGCCGCCAGGCGAAAGCCCGCGCCGAGATCGGAGAATTCCTTCAGCGCCGCCAGGCGCCGTCGGGCAATGGGCGTTAAGGTGTCTTCCGATCCAATCAGGAAAAAGGCGTAGGCGCGGCGGTTCGAGCGGCCCACGCGCCCGCGAAGCTGATAGAGGTCGGCAAGGCCGAAGCGGTCGGCGTGATTCACCATCATGGTGTTGGCGCGCGGGATATCCAAGCCGTTTTCGATGAGCGACGTGGCCACCAGCACATCGTATTCAGCCCGCATAAACTTCAGCATCACCTGCTCGAGTTCCTTCTCGCCCATCTGGCCGTGCGCCACGCCAATGCGCGCGGTGGGCAGCAGGCGTTGCAAAAGCGCGGCCATCGGGAAAATCGACTCCACCCGGTTATGCACGAAGAAGACCTGGCCCTGCCGCTGCATCTCCTGCATGATCGCGGACTGGATGAGCGCCTGGTTGAAAGGCGCGACGGTGGTTTGAATCGCCAGGCGGCCACGGGGCGGGGTTTCAATCACGG